>ERZ794946.562-NODE-562-length-14327-cov-5.154218_pt1 | contig 14327 bp, 10 predicted proteins | sample MGYA00433072_ERZ794946 | MGnify/ENA primary metagenome ERZ794946 (study PRJEB30137, sample SAMN04331413) | food metagenome | isolation source: Y3 must sample point D1 replicate A | place: Australia: South Australia | collected 2014 ...
TACCAGCTTCTAGAAGAGATGGTGATTATGATAATGAAAAATTACAGCATGACGAAAAACCCTTTTATAAAAGAATGTTCTAAACTAGCGAAGACATTAAATGATTTTTTACTTTATAGAAATAAATAAGTGCGTTGTAAGCACGTCGTGGGGCTTTTTCAGCCCATACGACTCCATTGATGTTTAAATAACTTAAAATGAAACAAATCATAAATTATGGATAAAATCGGACAAATACGTCTTTCGATGAATATGTAAGCTTGTTTTTCACTTTAACCTCATTCTTTTAATTATAAGTAAGGTCTGTAGTGTACTTCATTTCTACATTCGGAATGTTTCACCAGTTTAGGTTTATAAGTCATGATAAATAATAATTTAACAAGGTAAAGGAGCATGAAAAGCTTCCAAATTTGAATTTGCAGACAGATAGGTCTTTTAAGTGACGTTACATACAGGGTTATGAAAAGCTATTTATTTCCAAAAATCAAAAGCTCTGTTTAGAAGAGTCTTTTTAGAACCATTGGCATTGTGATGGTAGTCTTCCTTTTGTTCACCCTCCACACAGTTTTGCTGATCGCCCAGGTAATAATTAGTTTGAAATAGCGCAACAATAAACATGATAGAACTGACACCAAGACCCATGCAGAACAGAGTGTAATTAACCTTTTGATAAGCATTAATGGCACCCTCCCTGTTTACCGAACCCCATGGTTCTTCCCATATAGATGTTAAAGATTCAAAAAATGCAGCTGCCTTCTCTTTGTCTGGGACGTATTTAGATAGGGCACCAGGTAGCTTATCAGTCCAGACAGCGGAAGTAATAGCTGTTCCGACAGCTGCACCTATGGAACTGTAAAGAGATAGAACGGAAATTGTTGCTGCCATATCTTGGTGAGGAACGGCGGCCTGTGCTGCGACTTGAGTACCCATAACATTAGCAGCATCGCCAAAGTTAGTAACAACCAAAGCAGCAACAACAAGACCAATTCCTGGGCTACCGTCCCTTTTGGAGCATGCAACGTATAGTCCCATGCCAATTAATTTAATTGCAATACCGACAACTTGGAATATTTTATAACGGTGGAAACATCTGAATAAAGCACCCCAAACAACTCCAAATAAACATAGACCCATTGTTGTGGTGTTTGAAAGGTAAACCCAGTCCCTGTAGGACAAATTTAGGACAACGAAGGTATAAGATGTAAAGAATAAAAGAGAGAAATAGCCAGCCATTTGATAGATAAAATCGATGATGACACAACAAATAAAAGTCCTATTCATCAAAACTCTTTTGGGAAGTAGTGGGAATGGCGCAAAGAAAACTTCGAAGACAACGTATGTTATAAGAAAGATACCGCCAACAACTTCCATGGCAATCATACTTGGATTGTTCCAGCCGCCTTCAGCATACGAGTATAACGAACATGGAAGCAGAATTAAAGAAAAAGCAAAACCAAGTAATATTAAACCAAAAGCATCGATCTCTATTAAAGAGGCCTTGAGAAGCTCCAAGTACTGCTTGAATCCGCTAATATGAGATTCCGTAACTTCTACCTTCTTCTTGGCGAGTGGATCGGAACCTACAGGTATTTCACCCGTTTTGTTAGCTTGGTGCTCCAAATAAGCCATAACAAGGATGGCTGGTGTTAAAGCGACCGGAGTAATGATGGCGAACATGCCGTACCCCCATCTCCAATTGCTGTTGATGATATCTTCGACAATGTAACCAGAAATCCAGGTGGTAACCAGATAAGGAACAGATAAAAGAGAGGTGAAAAAAGATCTCCATTTCAATGTGGTAGTATCAGCAATAATAACCATATTCATCAAACTGATACCTGACTGTCCAATCGCAATAAAGACAGAACCAATCACATAGGCAGCAATGGTTGGAGAACAGGCAGTGATAACAAAGCCTATGACATATAGCACCAAAACCACAAAGTAAGTAACGGGTCTGGAACTTAAATCTGAAATTTTGGCAATGAAAGGCTTACAGACTGCGCCGATCACAGAATTCGCAATAGTTAACGTAGACAGCATGGAGTGCCTGTTAAACGAGGAAGTAGCGTAAGGTTGGTAATTATACGTGGTTGTGGCGTCTAAAGCAGCAACCCATGAAGTTAGAAAAATAGAAAGTCCGAGAATCCATGTGACTTTGGTGCTCATTCTTTCTCTAACAACCTCAATTCTTGTGACACCTCTAGTCTTGATGATTTTTTCCCCATTACAAGACGATATAGAAGTTGGGACTTGTCGAAGGCCGTCATTAACTGTTACCAAGTCTTTTTCACCAGCATCATTTCTTGCTTTAACCCCCGACCTCTCGTTAACATCAAGTCGCCCACTTGTACTATCTGTTACAGAAACTATGCCGGACATCGAAAATAATGAACAAGCTCAAAGACGTATCGGATAACACCGTATTTAACCAAATATAGCATCATTCGAATACCGTTACTGTCGATGCCATTACCATTCATTATATATAAACAATAGCATGTCAAGGATCTGTAACTATGTTCAATCCGAAATTTAAAATCCGAAGATTGCTTATTTTAGAATTTCTGCCACAGTTACTGCTAACAATTTGTGCAGCTGAGAACATATACAATGCACCTGCTTTTCATTTCTTTTTCATGTTCTGTGCTTGCGCGCGTACGGCTGCTGCCCTGAGTAAAAGGCAGAAACTTTATTGAAGCGATGAGATGTAGATTCTCAAAAATTTGCCCTGTGAATAAAAATGTTGAGAGTCATTGTCGCATCTATGCACCTGTAAAAACACGTCATGCTTTCTCATAATGACGTAGTCTAGTAAACTACCATGAAGCCACCAAATTCACTGCCTTTTCAATAGTAAGCTGACTTCTCAGTCGTTGAAATTATCAATTTCTCATCATTCACAGTGCCTTTCAGATTAAGCAGTACCTGATCAGTGGATGAAAAACCAGCACTTCATTTGTTCCTTGAAGCGTGGCTTTCTCGTAGTGTTGTAAAGAGAGTGGAGCCAATAAAATATTGAAGAACTTTTTTCAAAAACGTAAGATGTCGCAGACAACCAGATATACTTGTTTATTCGTACATTTTGTGTAACGCAGTAACACGGTCCAACATCCTTCTCATATTAAACTTCAAAAAAAAAAAAAATGGGCATTTCATTACGTGCTAATGCCTAGAATAATGGAAATACTTTTATTTGCTTTTTTGATGTGATTCAAGTGCTATGAAACGACTAGGCAATTTTTGTTGATAATAAGTTCGAAGATCCTTTATTAAGGCGCTGAATGATTAGCCTTAGCCTGTATATACATATCAACACCTGAAAAAAATCGAGTAGTAGTGCTCAAGTGAGAAAAATGCTTTAAATTGTCACCGAAAGTACCTTTTTCTGTTGCGATTTAGTCTACTAACACAAATATGGTCTGCTTCCGAACCAAAATTTTTTTTATTGCTTCACTTCATAGGAGAGAAAGGAACTTTTCCAAACATTCTGAGTCGTTCGCTGTGTAGTCATAAATATTTTTATCAACGCTTTCAGTCATCGTTACGCAAACCTTTTCAAACGAGATATACAACTATGCCTAAGTGACAGATCTGGTCAATGGCATTCTACTCTTTTTCAGTGATCACAACCACCCTGTGTGACGTAGCGTCAAAGAAAAAAATAACAAATCTAATGGCCTTCTCAGTAATCGAAGGCGGTGGACACTTGGAGGAAAGAACAGATTCATGCTTCATATGCATGCATTTGCATCCTTGGTGTTAGGATCTTTCCGAACGTGTGGCGCTATCTATGGTGTGGCTACTACAGTGTTTTAATGTAGTATCAATGACTCTTTCTCTGTTTGAAGAAATCTTTCTCAACTAGTCAAAGAAAGACGATCGACAGGTCGGTTCGTGCGAGTTATGTGGATGGCAAGTGAAGTATTTAAAACACGGCAAATTGTTATAAGAAGTTGAGATTTCTGCCCACTACCAGGGTGTCATTCGGATGATTATATTCGGATGATTATATCGGAAGCACATATGATTGACTTTGCAAAAATAATTTTTGTAACCAAAATTTATGGCATTTTATGTTGTTTTTACCGAAGACTAGACTGAAGATTTACCACGATTTGTAACAAACATGTGGAACCGAAAGTCATATAGCTTAGCGCCATAATTGATTATCGGGATATGGTGTACATACTTGCAAGGGATAACATCACATTTCTCCAACTAGAAAAACTTTTTACTTATTCTTTAAATTTAATATAATGGAAAATTTTCTTAATGAAAAGAAGAAAAAGATCCGTCATTCTCCTCAATACCTTACATACCTAGAAAACTCATGTCGGACAAATAAACACAAAGTTTCTAAGGTAACAGAATAGACCAAAGTAAGCTTTTCTTCCGATTATTCTTTACAATAACATCAGATATCAAAATAATCGAATCTCATTCCCTTTTCTCTAGATCTTCAAAGTCAAAGGTTCGTGATCTTGCAGCACTTCAACTATACCGACTTTGCAGGAGAGAGGAATCTTGAAGAATGACAATCACTCTCATCGGCACAAGGGCTGCTTGATACGAGTTCTATTTTATTTTTTTTTTGATGTGTAGTTTAACACTTTTTTTTACCAGACAGTAATTATTCTTAGTTACTTATACCATATTAACTAAGTTAGTTATCGGTTAATATTATGACCGAAAGGGTGTCGAAATACGCTGTTATTTCATTAGTTTGACAAAAATGGTATGCAGGCAAGAGGATCCGTCGGCTTTAGGTGTTCTTTATCTACAATGTCTGCTATTATCCATTGTTACGCACTTTATTTTAGACTAGGATGCACGTATTCACTTCCTCGTTCAATCTTTCTATTGTTGAATTGCATGCTGACATCGAGTGGTTGCGTCCCATCTCATTACAAAAAGGCCAACGGATATAATTACTTCAAGACGTCCTTATATTTCATGAACACGGTGTTAACACACCAATCATGTACAGATATCACTGCTGAGATATCAATGAGTAATGATCCAAAATTGCTTTGAACGCCGAAACTCGGATCAGTTCCTTTATTTTTACCCGTTGTGTAGTATCAACAGACTTATGGCTCAGTAAATCATGAATTTAATTCGCTAACCAAGCCATATGCCTACTCGGATACACAGGACAGGTATATATATATGTATATATTATACTGTGAAATTTAATGTTGTTTAAACTTGAAAAGTAAAATTTGCTGTATTCGAAATGCAGACAATTCCACTTTTAACACACTATACTGGTGCACAACAACTCATTTTTTTCCTTTTTGCAGATGATGTATGCTACATTGGAATGTCTTGAACATTAGAGTGGCGGTTCTGAGGGATAAAAATGCGTAATACCATCAGAGAAACAAGAGGTAATCCAATCTGCTATGTCCCCCATTAAAATCGGAGATGAGTTGTCACTTTTCTCACTTGGTATACCGCTGCATACAGCAGGTGTTGCAAGCTGGTCCTCTGCTGATATATCGGTTGGAATTCGCTTTTTTGCCGCAGATTTCCTTTGATTTAGTAAGGATCGAAAAGAGGCAAAAAGGTCCGTCATAAAGCTACAAAATTTTACCTTTCCTGTTATGAGGTCGTAATCCTCCATTAGAACAGAAGTAACGTCTAGGGAAGGTAAAAACAAGCCTGTCCGTCCTAGATCCTTGGGAAGAAAAATGGAATTAGCACCAATTGCAGTTTCATCAAAGTTTTTAAACAGTTCATTGGAAGTGTAGAGGAACTGTAAGAGAAAACCTTGAAAAACGCTACAATATGCGGGGAAAAAATGAGGACGTAGGGGAAACTTTTTATCCCCACTAGTTAGATTGCTTGCGTTCAAAAGTTGGAAAAGCCCGCAGAGACAACCCGCCAAAGAACTACAGTTTTCATCTAATTGAGCCTTTATTGACCTATGTTTTGTAAAAAAAGGAAAGAGTAGTTTTATCCGGCTAGCAGATAAAATACAAACTTTCAAATATCCGACTAATAGATTAACTGAACTGTCACTCTTTTCGCTGGAAGACATGTTTTTTTTTGTTCTTTCTATAACGTCATCAATTTTCAAATCTAATGATATCGCTTTTTCTACGCAGGTCTCCGACTTTAAGTTAAGCAGCATGTCATTTCCTTCTCTTAATAAAATTGCAATTTCACCCCACCCATCGCATTGGTCGCTCACCAATTTCGAATTCACACAGCTTATTGAAGTGGGACGTCCTAATACAGAACATAAAAGCGAGTCCTGTAGCACTAACATTGTCCATACCTTCGATGAAGTAGTATGCAATCCAAGTGCATAGCCAATTGATGCTGCGAGGAAAATACATTTCCAAGCAGTTTCTATCTTGAAGTTGTAGTGGTAATATTCAGAAAGTAGGATCAATGACGAAACTTTTTCCGAACAGTCAGAGCACTCGTTGAGAAGAATATCTAATTCGCTTACAACCTCTCGCACATCTGGCGGGGTTTCATAGAATCGCTCCGAGACGATAATCACAGCGTAGGACAATAATAGCGTTTGGTAATCGGCACCTTGTTTGGAGAATATCTTTTGCTCCAACAAATTTAAATCTACAGTTTCATCGAAGAAAGAGCATGAAATGCTGCTGCGTACTGACTGAATTGCAGCAAGTATTAACTTCGTGTCCCCAATGTATTTTTTGAACACAGGAGAAGAGCTGAATCGTTTCATTTGATTTGCTGCGTTCTCACCTTCAAGCTCAAAATCAACATTGCTGAAGGGCATACCGACCTCAAAAAGTGATCTATTAACGGAACTGAAGCCATAGAACCTTGCATTGACATCTCTGCGCTTTCTCGTTAGTTTAGTACTGGTTTTTCTAAAGGTTCGAGGATATGTGCACTCGCAGCTTCTCTTTATGCAGTTTTGACATTTTGGAAACTGTCTCCCACACTTGATTTTTCTTTGTCGGCATGTTTTACAGGAGATTATGGATAAACCCTGAAAGTCCACATTTACTTGTGACATTTTTAGTATACGTGAATAATGTATTTTTTAAATTGGTTATTGCGTAGGAAAACAATATTTTAGACCTTATCGATTAATTTTACTTGACTGAGTAAGAGCGCCAGCTCCAAAGACATGTATAGGATAAGTGTACTATATTTGTCACGGATTCCTCGAGTATTTGCTTAAGAATAGAAATCTTCGAATTTCATATCCAAAATCATTTTAATGAATCTAATAAAAGCAAATAGCTAAGGCTGTAGCTCAAAGTTTGTTTAAACGACAGGGTGACTAAGTCATCAGTTTTTTTTTTTTTTTTTGGCATGGATCTTTACTCTTTACTCAGCCTGTGCCATGGAAAATAAAATGGTTCTACACAATGTCCGAAGCGGAAAATTCAGAGTCCGAAGAGCGACAACACAATATTTTTGCCCGAATTCCCGATGTCCGAGTATTCTTTCGGTACTTAATGTAAGAAACTAAGATTATATGCAATAAAGTTAGTGTAGATTGAGCTTTCAATTAGTATAAAGGAGAGTGCTAAGGTCACAAAATTTATGAGATGTCCAGCTGAATTCCACAGCTCAATAAAGCTATAAAAAATGGCATTTAATAAAGTCACTTTACTATTAAAATGGTTTGGAGATATTAGGAACAAATGTCAAAAATCTCGATATCAGTTGAACGTTAATGTTGGGTTGATTTTTTTGGGTTGTACGTTTGATCTGTTAAATGTGGCAAGTATGATCTCACTTATAGATGATCTGGCAAAAACATACAACATCTCCTACACAACGGCCTCATGGTCTTTAACGTCCTACGCTGTCACTTTTGCTGGGTTTATTGCATGTATGGGTCGACTCGGTGATATTGTAGGAAATTCTGTACTGTTTACTATCAGTTGTTCCCTTTTCGCCATTTTGTCACTTCTTTGTGCAGTTATGCCCAACTTCCCAGCGTTTGCTGTTTTCAGGGCCATACAAGGCATCTGTGCAGCAGGTCTTGTGCCGTGTGCTTATGCTTTAATTCCGATTCTAGCTCCTAAAGAAAAAGTTCAAACATACTTTTCAATAGTTTCTTGTGGATTCAGCTCCACCATAGGTCTGGGACTTATAATTGGAGGGGCATTTGCGGCCACCAAGATAGGATACAGAGGCATTTTTTATCTGACATTTGCGGTAATGTCGGTTATTTCGTTAGTTGCCTTTTTTTTCACCTATGATGTTGAAAGATTGAATAAGAAACCTGAAAAGGATCAAGTCCAGACTAGCGTAAAGTCACTGGATTTTATTGGTTCGCTTATATTTGTAGCCGGGAGTATATTGATTGTTGTTGGTCTAACAGAAGGAGGTGAATCATGGAATAGGCCAGTGACCTATGTTACACTCATTATAGGAATAATTTTATTCTTTGGGTTTTTTGTGTGGAACTGTACTTATGCAAAGATCGTTCGTGGTATTAGGTGCGTTGGAATTGATACCTCTAAATATTTCGAAAAGGTCCAGCTTTTGATTCCTGTGGATGTTCTTTTCATGAAGAACTTCATACCTATTGTTTTGGCATTCGCACTAAATAATGCATGTCTTTTCTCGTGTCTTTACATCATTGACCAGTATTCTCAATATGCAGAGAGAGACAGTCCTCTACTTGCTGGTGTGAAGCTAGTTCCTTTGATAATATGTATGGTCATTGGTAATGCATTATGTGCTTTTGAGTCTACAAAGTTAAAGCCTAGAGTTGGGGTTGCACTCGGATTTTTTTTGGCACTCGCCGGATCTGTTATACTAATCCAGTTGCATCTGGTTAAAGAGGACGTATTCTGGAAGATTTTTTTTAGTTCCCAAGCTTTGGTAGGGTTTGGAGTGGCTATTTTCTATCCTTATGCACTTCAGATTGCAGTAGGAGGAGCTCCGGATCAATCAAAGGGTATTGCATCCGGTGTTGCACAAACATTTGGTCAACTGGGGATTGAGATAACTTTTTCGGTAATGGCATCTGTTCTTGGGAATATTAACGAAATGAAAGGAAGAACTGATGCGGTCCAGAAGTTTCGGACTGGATTTCAAAACTGCTCGTATTTTACTGTCGCGGTAGGAGCACTTGGATTTTTAGTGACAGCAATATGCATTAGAGATATTCATCCACCCAATGATGACAACTCGGATCTCGAGTCTTCCATCCATAGAACGAAAATAGAAATAGATCAAGAGAAGAGTGGGAGCGAAGGGGAAGCCTGAAGGGCATCGGTTTATAGATTATTCGCGCAAACATCGACTGGTTCGTCACGTAATATTGTTCTTTTCAAATTTAAGTTATCTATAGTGGAGAGCGTTCGTAGATTAGATATATTTTAATAAATAAACTTCTCTGAGATTTACAGGATACAAACAGGTGTGGTCTTATTTATTGCAGTAAGATTTTTTGCATTATAAGTTTCTTTCGGTGCCAGTAGAGACTCGAGGAAAACTCCTCTCTGTATTCCTCAACTTCCCAAAAGGTAAAGCTCCTTCTGCGCTATTATTGTCTTCTCATTCAAATGCTTTAATAGACTTGAAGATATTTTTACGACAGGTTTCGTTTTAACCCCATGCTCTTGCCCTTAGAGCAGACTGTTTTGGACATGGTTGCCATGGTGAACATATTCCACCCCCCACATCTATTTTTTTCCCTTGTACTGTCTGTCACAGCGATGACAGCGCGGCGCCAAGTATTGATGGCGCTACATGTATATCATGAAAAATTAGACTTTCTGTATGTTACAACGTGAACTAAAATGTAAAATTTGACTATTCCTATGCGCTGTTTTAATGATGACACAACTCCTCTCAAATTTTAGGTTGATTGGGTTTCAACTTGACAAATAGCGGAACCTGTTGAATTAGGTGAAGGTTGAAATGACATTAAATAATCTAAAGTTATGTAGAAGTCCCCGCTACGGCACTACTGGGTTCACTGAAAACATAAATTCCCAGAAAAAAGATTGTATTTGTGATGTGAGATGTCTTTGAATCTGTAAGAGTAGGCGTTTTCAATATTGTACTAACGGTTGTTTTTTTCACGAATTATATTTTTTTTTCGCCATTAACGTTGTAGTCTTACTCTGAAAATTTTGATTCATTTTATGACTCTAAATTAATAATGAAGAATATCCATGTAGGCTTTTTTAAGCTAGCTTGCAGTTCCGTTGATGGGTCAAGGGTCTGCTTTTCTGTACCTGAAGGAAAAATCATCTCAAAATATAGATGCCAAAAACTCTTTAACCCATCTTCAGTTTTCTCACAGCTTAAATAAGGATGTGCTTTTATGTTCGAATTATTTTTTGAACCCTAGAGAGTAGCATTTTCAGAAAATAACATCTTCTGGGTGTTAAAAAAATTCTATTCTCTAATGAGAAAAAGAGTGCGAAAGCACAGCAAACAACTGAAATCTTGGAGAGTACAACATCGAATTGGTTTTCTCTAAAAATGTGTTCAAAAAGTAAGTAATCTTTTCTAGGAATAAAATCAAAAATGCTTCGAAAACTTAGTTCAAGTTACTAAGGAAACTCTCATATTCAAAATATTTACAAATAAAGTTATTGCGAAACAGCTCTGATGAGCCGTTATACTAAAAGGGAGAGTAAGTTTTGTAAAAATAGTGGTACTTTCATTTATAGGAGCTCTCATTTCTTGAAGAATAACTAACGCTGTCCTGCAGAAAAGTCTCTAATTTTTCAATGTTCAAGATCTTTTAAGTATTTATATCGTTACCAAGTTAGATGTAAGGTTAAAAATATAATAAAATATTACTTTTTAGGAACAACTAATCTCGAAATAATTTCATTTGAGGTTTGTCCTTCTATGTTTAACTATTCAGTAAGGTGCTATATTTATTTTTTGGCCATGTGCTAACAATGGCAGAGATAATCAAAAGCAAATCAATTTAAACCTCGTTGAGCAAATTTTATTGACAAGATTGAAAGCGAGGAATTGTAGGTGCACTAAAAATTCAACTACTCAACCGGTCTTTACTTTGATGAGGATAAACTAAATCTAAGGTAACCTTGAATGCACTGAAACAAACATTATGATTAAAAATATTAGATTTTATAGACATGCTTGATATTCACTAGATCTACTATCTTTAAAGCTTAAATGGTACAGAGAAATGAAGGTTTAAATAAATTAAAAAGTACTTATATGGTACACGTGCTAACCGTAAAGATGTGGTAATGATACGCCTACTAAACAATTGCCAGCAATAGTGAGGCGATGAAAATGCTTATGGCACTATTGGCTAGTAAGTTGTTCGCAACACCAATGTAGCTTGATATTTCTACAGAGGCGGTAGCGGATGTTAATACACTATTTGTGTAAGTATTGCGGGGTTGTTGGGAGATGGTAGTTAAGTAAGTAGATGCAATGGCCTCGACTTTAGAGGTGTCTGGTGCAGAACTAGCACTGTTGCTATGAATAATGCTTTGGGTTGCAGTAGGTAGATGTGTTTCAGATTCTGAGATCGAATATTTTTCATTTGTCTTTGTCACTGTTTCTGTTTGACTACCTTCCAAGATAGCAGGAGTACTACCAACTGAAGTGTTCATTTCGACGGTATCACCTTTATCATTAGCTGTAAGTGAGCACCATGTTGTATATACTGTGACAGCATCGTTAATGGTTGTAGTGGCTGTAGAAATAATGGCGGGAGAGGCAGTTTCAGAACAAATTCCGGACTCACAAGAAGTAACCGTAACTAGTGTTGTCTGTCTTGTTGACTTTGAACTGGAAATTGGGCACCAAGTAGTGTATTCTGTAGCGACACCTTTAACCGTCGTTGTAGAAGTGGAAATGAGAGCAGGAGAAACAGTCTTGGAACAAATGTTAGAGCCACAAGAAGTTATGGTGACAAAAGTGGTTTGTTCTCGTTTTTCTGTAGCAACTGGGGCCGGACTTGGTACAGTGGTACTAGCATGGGAAGCTGTAGAAGTAATTTTGTCGTCAATCGTTTGTGACTGAGAAATTGAAGTAAAAGATTCATTCATAGAAGATTTTATTTCAGTAGTAAAGCTGATAGTCTCAGTTTGGTTTCTGAAAGTGCTAGAGGTAGTACTAGAGGTGGTAGAAGGTGAGATTGACAAAGAACTAGAGGCTTTAAATGATCTGGAAGAGACTGGAGTAGAACTAAACTCGTAATTTTTGGAGTAACTGTCAGACGAGCTGATTATACTCGTCTGGCTGTTAAAGACTTCAGTGCTTGAGGCAGTGGATGAAATGGCAGACGAACCAGACGACTCAGAAAATTTAATGGAACCAGAACTAGTAAAAGATCTTGTCGAGGATAACTCTGTTTCTTGGTGCCTCGAACTAATCGTAGAAGAACTACTGGCGTTTGGCATGTTCAATGATCCAGAACTACTGCTAATGGTTAAGTAAGTTCTTGACGCGGAAGCGCTACTAGTAGAATCATCTAATGTTGTTGATGCACTAACGGAAGAACTTGTGGATGCAATGAGAGATTGGATGCTATCGATTCCAGTAGTGGTGGAAAAACTGCTAGATAATTCTCCAGAGGATGTAGAAGCAGTACGGGCATCTGCATCCAGCGTAGATGATCCCCAGTTGCTTGAAGTGGACGTAATTACAGGTTTGGATGTTGTAGAGAAAGAGGAGCTTGTGACCACAGTTTCATTACTGGGGTAAATAGGTGTAATACTGTGTAGAAACGAGGATAAAGAACTTGTAGTTAGAGACTTGGCAGACGACGTTGTGATGGCGCTGGTTGAGGTAGAAGATATGAGAGAACTAGTAACTTCTTTCTCAGTCGAGTACGTGCTGCTGCTGCTGCTGCTGCTGCTGCTGCTGCTGGTTTGCTTAAAAGAAACTGTGGAAGTTACTGACACACTCTCCGTTGACGAGGACATGATAGAGCTGCTGGTTGAATTGATAGAAGTTGTGGAAGCACTTGTTTCTCCACTTTCGCTTGAGGATGTTATGACACTGCTGGTTGGAACAGTTGATGATGCAGAAGTGCTGGTGGTCAAATCAGAAGTAAAAGTAGAAGTTATTGACACACTCTGAGTCGAAGATGCAATATCAGAGCTGGAAGTCGAATCAATAGAAGTTGTGGAAGCACTTGTTTCTTCACTTTGGCTTGAGGATGTTATGGCACTGCTGGTTGGAATAGATGATGATATGGAGGAGCTGGTGGTCAAATTAGAAGAGCTTGTGGAAGAACTTATTACTTCATTTTGACTTGAAGATGTTATGACACTGCTTGTTGGAACAGTTGATGATGCGGAAGTGCTGGTGGTCAAATCAGAAGTAAAAGTAGAAGTTATTGACACACTCTGAGTCGAAGATGCAATATCAGAGCTGGAAGTCGAATCAATAGAAGTTGTGGAAGCACTTGTTTCTTCACTTTGGCTTGAGGATGTTATGGCACTGCTGGTTGGAATAGATGATGATATGGAGGAGCTGGTGGTCAAATTAGAAGAGCTTGTGGAAGAACTTATTACTTCATTTTGACTTGAAGATGTTGAATAACTGCTAGTTAGGGTACTAGTGGAGCTAGAAGTCGCCATTTCCGAAGATGCAGAAGTACTAGTGGAGCTAGAAGTCACTATTTCAGAAGATGTGGAAGCACTGGTGGAGCTAGAAGTCACTATTTCAGAAGATGTGGAAGCACTGATGGAGCTAGAAGTCACTATTTCAGAAGATGTGGAAGTACTAGTGGTTATATTAGCAGCCGTTGGGGTACTTGCCGAGCTATACGTATTAGTAATCATGGATGAGCTAGTGGCGGTTGGTGTTTGGATTTCAAAAACTGTCTCCTCAGTTGTCAAACCGTTCAGGCCAGTGTATGTAGAGGTTTGTACTACGGTTGTTGTGTATGTTCCAGTCCATGCATGAGTTCTGGTCCTTGCCAGAGCATCAATTGTATGACTTGCAGGATTGGTAATAGTACAATCATCTTGAGCTGGGTTGTTTTCAAAAGAATAAACGTACCCTGAGAAGTCGTCCATAACGGAAGTACCATTTGGCAATGAGACAGCAACTGGAAGAGTAGCTGATTCTTCAGCATTCGAGAAAACAATTTTCATTGGATAATAATAACCTGCATACAAGTAAACTGAGCCTTCTGAACTTGATCCATCATTACCACCGACTGCATCAATTGTGAAATTGGTAGATGTGACGGAGGATTGTTGTTGTTCACAACAAGCAAATGCATTGTCACCTCCAATCGATAAAATAGCAGAGTCATCAACTGTATAAAAGGAAAATGTGTAGGAACCATTTTCTGGTGCTAAAAAGTACCCTGTCATTTCCACAGTTACATTAGTTGGAGTAGTATAGAAACC
>ERZ794946.563-NODE-563-length-14326-cov-4.800014_pt1 | contig 14326 bp, 17 predicted proteins | sample MGYA00433072_ERZ794946 | MGnify/ENA primary metagenome ERZ794946 (study PRJEB30137, sample SAMN04331413) | food metagenome | isolation source: Y3 must sample point D1 replicate A | place: Australia: South Australia | collected 2014 ...
TTTTTGGGCTTCATCATCTTTTTCGTCAATCATATGGCAGAACTTTCTCTTTTTTCTAAATTTTTTCTGTCTTTCTCGGGGCCAGTTCCTTCCGCCCTATCGATCCCAAATACCAGGTAATAACACAAGAAATTGAAAGCAAAAAACTGAAAAAGAATCAATAGTATCAGCAGAATCGTGCGCGCAGTCCCTCTTTCGTTGTCATTCTTTTCCCTTTGCGTGCTCCGATATTGCCCACGATTCGAATTGGCATGCCTTACGTTTGTGTCGGCTTGGCCATATGTCGAGTGGTGTGGTCAGATGGTGACAGTCCGTAGTGTCTTTTGCTACGATAGCTGGCCGTCAGTAGATAATTCGCTCGGTAGAAATACTGGTTCATTAGTAAGGGGAGTAGCCTCTGGCACGGCCACGGAAGCCTCCACGGTAACTGTATATCGTGTTAGCATTTGCTCAGTTAAAGTGAGATGTATGAGTAACTTACCCGCCACCGCGGGGGGCAAATGGAGGTGGGCCGCCAAAGCCTCCGCGACCACCGCCGAAACCAGGAGGACCGCCGAATCCCATGGGGCCACCGCGACCACGTCCGCGACCACCACGACCACCGGCAGCAGCAGCAGCGCCTCTTGCCAGGCCGGGAAGGTTGGTACGCTTGGGAACGACCTATGTAGAATTAGCGAACTGCGAAAGAATTTAAATCGCGGGGTTCAAGCATACCTTCAGGTTGCGGCCTCTGAATACGCTCTCGTTAAGAACGATGGCATTGGCGACAAGACTGGGCTCCTGGAACTCGACGTAGGCGTAACCCTTGGGGTGGCCGGTGAACTTGTCAAGCAGAATGGTAACACGGTTGATGGGACCACAGCTGCCAAAGTGTGCCTGAATCTCCTCGGGTGATGCGCCGTAGTCGACGTTGCCGACGAAGACGGAGCGCGAGTCGATGTCTTCTTTGCTCTCGCGCAGACCGTCCTGCTGCTGGTCCAAGCTGGCCTGCATCTCACGCAGCTTCTGTGCTTCGGCTTCCATCTCTTGCACGCGCTTCTTCATTGCTGCAATCTCCTCCTCATCGTTGGTCTCGTCGTCGTTGACGGGCTGCTCCTCCTCGGGTCTCGGTGGTACTTCGTTGTCCGACATGATTGCGCTGGAGGCGAAGGGGTAGAAGGAAGCTGCAAGTGGGTTCAGCATGATGAAGCGACCAGAGACGACGGTCAATGTCTAGGAGCAAGCAACTTACGTTAATTAAGGGATGGGTAGTCGAGAGATGAAAGAGCCGGAGGTTTGCTCGATCACACGTGAAAGCGAAGCGCTGGCTGTCACACTTAAGTATCCGGACAGATGGTTCAGTCACACGTGGCAAGGCAGTGAGATACAGATGTGAGGTGATTGAGACAGGCAGATGAATGGTCGAGTCAACGAGTGAACGACATGCGAAAGGCACAAGCCACTCAAGACTGTCGCGACCGACTTCCGTCAAACACGCCAAGCATCCTGGAGAAACCTTATTTTCACCTGGTTCAACCTTCCTTTATCGCTTGCTCCTTCTTTCCCGTTTTGGGTCAAGTTTTAGAGAGACTTGTTGTACCTGAGATCTCCTAGGGTCATCGCGTTGCTCTGTCTCAGTAGAGACATGCTCGCAAGCTAGAAACATCTTGCATCACCTCAACACATTGTAAGCATCAGGCTCGCTCTATACCATCTACTTAGATCATTGTCTCAACGGACAATACTGCAACAATGCTAATGTCTTCAGCTTACCAGAATCATGGAAGATTCTAGAAGACCTCTCTTGCGTGAATCGTCTCCTGAGCGTACAGATTCAACATTCAGTACGGCCCGTCGATGCACACGCCGTTATCTAAACTCAAAGTTTGGTCACTACGCTATCCTACTACTCGTGTGCCTCGACTGCTCATGTATCTTTGGCGAATTTGTCATCCAAATCCTCACGTGCGAAGGCAGAGTCTCAGAGTCCAAAGGTGATGTTGCTCAAGAAGCAATAGGCATTGTTGGTTTGGTCTTCTCGTGCTTGTTCATGCTCGAATTGATGGCGAGTATATGGGCTTTTGGCTTCCAGTGAGCAGGGCCTATATTGATTGTTATTTTTTGTCTTTGCTCATGCTGTTACAGATACTTCCGCTCAAAGTTTCACTGCTTTGATGCCACTGTCATTGTGGCCAGCTTCGTCATCGATGTCCTGCTGCGCGGTATACTCGAAGAGGTTGCTTCTCTGGTTGTTATCCTACGTCTCTGGCGCGTCATCAAGATCATGGAAGAACTGAGTGTCGGCGCACAAGAACAGACAGAAGCACTGCGCGAGCGCATCGAACTGCTCGAGCACGAGAAGTCGCAGATGGAAATCGAGCTTTCTGCACTGAAGGCTAATCGGACTCAGGAGTCCTATGCTTGATGTTATGATGCTGAACATGATAAAAGGAGATCCTGAACCTGCTCGCATGTCGCCTAACTCCTCGCTAAGTTCAAAAGTCTTGTATCCATGATGTGGTTGTCCCTGCTCTTTCTGATTCCGACTCTTTCTTACATGCCCATACGTCCATCGCGATGGTAAGGTCGCTCTTGTGGCCACATGCTCGGCATCGCCGCAGGCTCGACGCGACTGTACTCTTCTTCATGAGTTTGTATTGGAACAACATCGCGAATGATCTTCATTGGGTTGCCGGCAACGACTTTGCCGGGTTGTACGTTCTGTAGCCCAGTCAGTGGGGATCAAGGAAGCCGGAGTATACATTGAGGAACTTACACCGCTGACCACGGTCCCAGGCTCGACGACACATTCTCGTCCAATAATAACATTGGGCAATATTATGACATCGCCTCCGATATAGCAGTCTTCGTCAATCAGAATCTTGCCTCCACGTAGTTTGCCCTCGCTGCCGTTGCGCACTCTTGCATCGAGGCGTAGGTCTGGTCCAAGTCCATAGAACTTGACATTGGGGCCAACGATTGTGCCTCGTCCGACAGTGATGGGACAAGGATCATACATGACGCAACCAGACTGTATGACCACATTGTCAGCGATGTGGATATTGTAACCGTATTCACACTTAAAGGGCGCTTCAATCAGGACTTTGGAGCCGATTGTTCCGACCGGATGGTTGCGCGGATCATTTGGCTGTAGTAGACGGTCCGGCTGGATGATTTGGCGAAACAACCTCATGCGACCATCCATGTCGATGTCGAAGGATGGTTTCGAAGCTTTGTTGTAGCGTTCAATTGCTAGTCTGCACCATGCCCGGTCGTTCAAAAGCTCTGGGTCGGTAAAGTGACGGTAGTCTCTGCCGCTAAGCATGTTTTCCTTCTCACTGGGTGCAGAAGAAGGATATGCGCCTAAGGGTGGGTTCATGGCAAGGCGGTTCGCTAATACTGCCCTGGGCGTGTCGAAAGCGCTGCCCAAACTGGTACTTCCACCGCCGCTGCTACGGCCCATGCTACCACCGTTGGTGTCGCTTGTACTGGGTGCTGACAAGCCAAATCGGGAGGACGAAGGTGGTGCACGAGCTTTCTCGGGGTGAAGGGGGCGGGCAAAACGATCAGACGGGAAGGGTGAACCGTGTTCCGGCGGCGCGATAGAAGTCGGTCCATTCGTTGGTGCGTAGCGTAGACCGTCGCTGAAAGGTTGTGCACGACTATCATACGAGAAACGTCTTTGTGCTTCAAGCCAGTGTTCGGCGCTAGCGGTAGCTCCAGGCACCCTGCTATGAATGTAAGTTATGGACACAAGCTTGGTGGCTGGAGAGACTCACGATTGTCGGTGGCTAGGGAAGGGGTGCCCTTCAACAGACTTGGCTTGTAATGGGATTGTTTTGGATGGAAGCTTGACGTTGAGCTCGTGTTTGGGGCCATAGCCTTCACAAGGAAAGCCTCCTCGAGTACAGTTCTGGCAATGCGGCTTGGCTTCGTCGCACTTCTTCTTGCGCCGTCGACATGTGCTAAGCGCCATGTGTTAGTATGCAACTGCGGCCATGGGACATATTTCACTTACTGGCAACCTGTCTTGGTTCTTTGCGAGAAGCGTCTGCGTTGTGCAGGACCTTTTCTGCCGCTTACCGAGTCATTTTGCATTTCTGATTCTTGGTCGCTCAGCATGTCAGTATCCTGTTGAGGACTGCCACTTCCATCGTGAGGATCATTGCGAATCTGATGCATGTGCGAGTCTCTTCGCATAGCGTCTTCCATCTGCAACTCTGTTTGGCTCGGACTAGGTCGTGGCTGGCGCCAACCTGGTACGTGATCTCTGCTTGACAGTCAGCTCGCTCTCAAGGTTCCGTGTGAGAAGCCTTACGGTCCATGTTGTTGTTCGCCCTCTCGGAACTGTAAGAGTGGTGGCAGACTTCGTGCAGGCGACCTTAATTCAGTCGGTGGCCTGAAGGCTTCTTCGCGACGCGTAGGTGGAGAGTTGAACTCTGGTGAGACGTTGATGAAGCCTTCAACAGACCTTTTGCGCTTCCCTATTCGGTTGGACTGATTCCCAGGGGAGCGGGCAGGAGCCTCATCATGATAGGCGCTTCTACTCTCCTCCGAGTCTACAAACAGTGGTTTGTGCTTCCGTTCCGGTGGAGGGGCCTGTCTGGACTGGGTGTGTAGTCGATATGGGTCGGAAAGAGCTGAAGGATCTGGTCGAAAGGAGGTGTTTTGAGAAGGACTCGCAGCGCTCTTGTTACCGTTGACTGTCGTGAACTTGACTGCTGCCGAGCCCTCTTCAGCCTCTCTGTTCATTCGAGAGTCTTCGGCCTCGAAAGACGGCTTGACTGCCGCCATACACGATGAAGTGTAGGCTCGAAAAGTCTTGCACCCACCGACGTCTCTCGAGTCTGAGGTCCTGTACTAGTACCTGGATTTCAAGACACTTACGGTCGCTTGTCAACGAAGCCGTTAGTCCATGCGATTCTCTCGGGTGGGGCTGGAGGGTAGTGGGATTTGCAAAAGAGTCTGGCAGGAGAGAGCAGGTCAGAAGGGCCTCGAGCGCGCAAGAATGGAAACAAAAACAAGAGAAGCGAGGGTATTGAGTTCAGAGCGTATGCAGCGTCTGTCAGAGCCGGCGGCTTGCGGCTAAGGGCTGTGTGACAATGCGCATGCACTCGGCGAGGAAGAAGCAGGCAGGACGAAACGGACAGACGAGCGGGTGAAGACAGAAACAGCAGCATATCACAACGAGTATGCACGCAACGCAGACAACGACAGCATTGGCCAGATTGAACAGAACAAGAGCAATAAGTTACCGCCTCTTTTCGTGGAGCTGCGGGCTTGCTTGCCGCGCCTGCCAAAATCACGCGAATCGCAGGGATCGTGCTGCGATTTGATAGGCCGCCTCGAGCGCCCACCTCAACTCGTTCACTCAACTTCATGCGTTTTTCACGCCTACCGCAGCGAACAGGCAAGGGGACACTTTCTGTGTGTCAGACCATTGGCAGCGCTTCGAAGTTCCCAGTATACATGGCTTTCGGCTCCTGCAGCATCGGTCGAATGCCTTCGTTATGTTCGAGGCAACGGCCTGGGGATCTGTCATGCATAAGACTACCGAGCTCGACAAGCGCGCGCACTACTGATGCATTGAGACCCGCTTGAGACCCCGCGCGTTACAATGCATCAAGCGCTGGGCGGCAGGTGCATCTTTCAAGGAGCAGCGAGCAGCGAGCGTCTTACTGAGGCGATGGCAGAAGCTGTTTTCTTTCGGGCCTATCGAGGGCGCTTCGTCCAGATGCTGGAAGCCAAGTTCGTTCGCGCGTCGGAATGTCCTTGCGACACAGGGGCGTCTTTCTGCGCGACTGGCGCGAGGCTGTAGTAGTGACTTTTCAACATGTCACTTATGGAGTGTAGTTCTATTTTGGATTTTGATATGCCAGGCCAATCTCCAAGACCCGGCGATGGTTCGCCATGCGGGCCCTAGGGCGGACCGTTGCGAGTGTACCGGACTTTACAATGGCACGGGGAGCTTTTCTCATCCTCTCGAAACATATCAAAATATGGAAGGCTCCCTCGAAATTCACACACCTCTAGCACACTTATCGTCTTCACTAATGCTCAAACTTCCCCTCTTGACACATACCGTTGCTAAGCTGCCACGCTCGAACGACTCTTACGTCCGAAAGTCGGATATTGTGATCTGCTTGTGTCGTAAAAGTTGGCAGAAGGGGGGTTGAATTGAAGCTTGATCGCTTCTGGTTGCTGAGGCATGGATATTTATTCTTGGTTGACCCGATGGAGTGGTTCAATAAACAAGAGTCGATCACACGCTTGAAAAGCTGCGACACTGGCCCTCGTGATGTGTCAATGTGCGAAAATGGGTGCTACACTTTGCATGTGGTTGTGGCAATATTAACAGCGGCGATTTTTGCCATACCAGCCGCAGCTGTTTGTCGAAGGAGCTATGCTCATAGAGACTTGCGCTCCTGTCTCTGTGTTAAGAGTGACTAGGTAGGCGCGCGTGTATCCACTGAAGGAATGGTGCCATCTTCGCGGCTAGCAAAATGCAAAACACAGTTTCGCATCAATGTTGTACATTGCTCAACGCATAGGCGACCGGATACGCCTAACGACGTCTCATCCGACGAAGTCAATAGCAAGAATGAATAAGCAATCATACAGAGAGCCTGGAATACAATAGGGGGTATGTAGAATCAATTTCATGGACCGATATACATGCTGGGCGGGCCACCCTGCCCAGGCAAAGACTTCTGACGCTCGGGAGATGCCTTGAGTCGAGTCGGCCATCCGAAAAGGCAAGCTCGGTCTTAGGAAAGAAGCAGCGACCAGCATCAGAATATCCAAAGGACGATAGCGGCGATTCGCAAATACACGCACGATGCCGCCAATTACTTTCGCCGCGCCATTGGCGCTATCACAACCGACGACATTGCTGCCGCGCACATTTACACGCTCCATCAAGACGCTCAACCCGAAAATCAAGCCCAGTCGCTTCAATGCCGGTTTCGATCTACCCGTACTCGGTTCCTCCAAGACTGCTGCTCTCGAGCGCAAGTCATACACACTTCCGCCGCGCAGTGGCGCTCTCGCTGTCAAGAAGGGCATGACTGCTCTCTACGATCCCGAAACCGCAAAACGCACTCCCTGCACAGTTCTCCAACTCGATCGCGTCCAGGTTGTTTCGCACAAGACTCGCGACAAGCACGGCTACTGGGCTGTTCAAGTCGGCGCTGGTATCAAGGAGCCCAGGAATGTGACGCGGCCTGAGAGAGGTCACTTTGCCGCCAACAAGGTTGGTATCAGCCGCCACCTCCACGAGTTCCGTGTCAAGGATGAGTCTGGCTTGCCCGAGGTCGGCTCTGTTATCAGCGCAGATTGGTTCCAGGAGGGTCAGTACATCGATGCAAAGGCGAATTGCAGGGGTATGGGTTTCGCTGGTGGTATGAAGAGATGGGGATTCCACGGTCAACCTGCCAGTCACGGTCAATCCTTGACTCACAGAACCATGGGTAGTTCGGGTGCCTCACAGGGTAGCGGTAGCAGAGTCTTGCCTGGCAAGAAGATGGCTGGAAACATGGGTGGTCAGCAAGTCACCGTTCAGAACCTGCGTGTCTTGAAGGTTGATGCTGCTAACGGAATTGTTGTCGTCAATGGTGAGTTCTTGATTGCTGCTCAAATTGCGTTGCCCTTGCTAATTAACTACAGGATGTGTCGCTGGTCCCAAGGGTGCCCTCGTCAAGATCCAAGACGCTTTGAAGAAGCCATGGCCTGCGGTTTCTACTCCTCCGGCTGCAGATGCGGCCGCTGAGCCCGTCCAGGCAACCGCCTAATCGACTTTTGCAAGATACCATTTTCACCAAAGCACGGTTTCTGGGAAGGCAAGGCGCAATCAATGTAAATTATGTAACTCTATAAAAGAATCCAAGGGCTGGCATTCCGTATTTTTCTGCAAACATTCATCACCACGCTGAACCCCAGTCATCCTCCTCTTCATCCTTTGCTGCCGGCTTTACCGGCTTGCTAGGTGCTGGCTTTGTTGCTGGCTTAACCTTGGCTACCACTGATGCAGACGCAGTTCTAGCTACACCTGGCTTTGGTGCCGAGGCAGTCGCTGGTTTGCCCTTAGCGAGGCCTTTTGGCAGAGGGTTCTTTGCTTTCGTCTTGGCTTGAGCTTGAGCATTCAGCCACCCTTCGAAGTCTGGCTCGCCGCCGTCGTCGAAAGACACCGTAGAGGCTTTGGCGGGCACCACAGACGGTGCACTCTCATCCATTCCACCCCATGCATCAGCAGCGCCGTCATCGTCCATCTCGCCCCAGCCATCTCCAAAGTCTTCCTGGTCAACATCAGACATAGTAGGAGTAGCATTACGCAGACCCGACGAGACTCTGGGCACGGTGGGTGCAGAAGGAGAAAAGATTGGTGTGGGTCTAGTACGAGCAGCAAGAGACTGAGCAGCCGCCGAGCTCGGATTAGCTGGTGGAGTCGAGGATGGTCGATCTGAGCTAGCCGTAGTCGCAGCACTGCTGTTGGGTTGAATCTCTCCGCTAGCCGATCCAAGCTTGTTGGTGAATGACGATATTGCCCAACCAGCCCACCCTGATCCAGCGTTCTCCGGCTGTGGAGTGCTCATACGCGGCGCATTGGAGCCAGCAGCTTCTGGTGGTGGCAGAACACTGTCGGGAAGAGTTTGACTATACTTGCGGATACGTTGAAGATACAAATCCAGCGTCTTGTTGGCTTGGTCTCGTACAATTCTTTCATATGTCAGCAGATGGTATGAAGTCTGGAAAATTTGGATCATACTTTTCTTTGTCTACAAGTGATGGACAGATGGCAGGAAGCAACTTGGTTGCGCATTCATCTTCTGTAAAGAGATCGGCTGTTGCCGCTAGAGCTTGAAGTGATGCGTTGCGCGCGTGTACAAATGGATCTCTGAGAGACCTCGAGAAAGCGGCGACAAGGACTTTGGTTCGTGACTGTGAGATGGTCAGACCTGAAGGGAGGAATATATAGCGGTTGACATACACCAGATCCGAGGTTCTTCGCAATTTTTCCAAGACAGATAGTCGTGTTGGTTCGGATGCCAGGTTGCTCATCGTTTGCAGTCTTGGCTAGATACCTTAAAAGCTCGCCGTTGATGATGCGATCAGACAGTTTCGGGACCACCACCAAGACTGCCTTGACGGTCTGTTCTCTCACAAGTGGGGCAAGATCGGTGAATCCAGTAACCTAAGAGCGGGTTAGAAACATGATCAAGCTTTGATTATACAGAGGCATACCATCTGGGGATAGATTCCGTTGTTCACAATCTTCTGAGGAAGATGATCGATCATGAGTGGGAGATTGTCAAGAAGGCATACACGTAGCGCACGGTCTGGACTGCTAAAAAGTCTGACCACTACGGGCGTGATAGTCGCTTCATACTCTTCATCTGAAAGCTTCTTGCCGATACGCATGACAAGCGACAAAACCTTGGGGCCTCCGCCACCGAACTCGAGAGACTTGAGCAACTCCGGCAGCACCTTGACTCTAAAGAAATCTTCTGGGAAGTCGTCCGCTTCGGCCACAGCCTCAAGTTCGCTGCGTAATGGTTAGCAGCTGATTAGATGATGCTGGGATATATGTACCGAAGGAACTCTTCACGTTCAGTTTCGGACTTTAACCCCAAGTTATCGATGCCATCGGTCAGCTGGATGAGTGGTGTATCAAAGAAGGAACCAGATTTTCTTCCTTGTTCCAGGAAATGAGCAACGCTGAGTCTTGTCTTTGGGTTTGCATGGGCTAGACGTTTGTACGAGGCGTGCATGGCTGGAGGAATGCCTTTGGTCTGACCGACCTGATCGCCACCTGAGAAGCCGCCGCTGAAGACCTCGACGATCAGGATGGCAAAACCATAGGAATCAACTGCAGATACCGGATTTCGCTTGATGCTGTCCCAACCACCTTTAGCCACCTCAGGGGGTGCATAGCGTCCCGAGTCAAGTGCGAGACTTCCATAGGTCTGTATCCTGTGATTAGCAAGGAACAATCGTCAGTGAGCTGGCGCTACGTACGTAGATGATAGCCTCATCTTCCTTCATGGAGCTCAAGACGTCAAGGCCACCGAGCTTCCATTCTCCGCTGTCCGTAGTGAAAATGGAAGAGGTGCGGATACAACCATGGACGGAAGTGGCTTCTTCGTTGATAAAGGCAAGTGTTTTCTGCAAATTGAATCAGCAGGCGATCGACGGCTGTGTAGCGTGTGGTTGCATACGGCGACGTTGTGTAGGCCCCATTTGATGCTCTCCTCAGAGATGGCCTTTCTTTTTGTTTTCCAGGCGAGCGGAGTTATACGTTCAGTAGCGATGTAGATGTAGGTGTCTGTCTGCCTTGTTGTCTGGTAAGCAAACATCAAGAGATATGGGCGGTGAAAGCGACTACCTCAACAGTATCCAAGACCTTGACTACTCCAGGGTGTCGTAGGGTACGGAACTTGCGTAATGCGTTCTTTGCGAGAGGGAGACGGGACTTGTTTGCGTTTACGTCGAAGGAGAGAATGCTACATCGGGAGCCATCTTCCTATATCACTGTTAGAAGGGTGTAAAGAACGTCGATGTTGAGCAGTGCATTACCCTCTTGGTGCCATTGTGGAGAGTCCAGATAGACTGGTCGATGTCGACTCTTTCGCCGAACGAATAGGGAAAGGCGGGACCTTTGGAGATGGCTGATGCGACAGCAGATTTGAGGAAGTCCATATCTGCCCGCTGCGTCTAGAAGAATCAAGAGTCTTCTCCTGACGGGCTTGTTGCGATGGATGGTGCTGCCTGCCACCGTCGCGACTCGCTTCCTTGGGCGGTGGTCCTTATCGATAAGCTCGGCCCACCTTCCATCTCCCGACACATCTGCCTGCTACTTGAACACTTCCAACTTCCAACACCGAGTTGCTGACTTATATCAACAGCCTGTTCTCCCTCGCTATGTGATGCGAGAATCTGTCTCGTTAAATACGAGCATGCGCATTGAGCCATCCATTATGGCGTCGTCACCAGCGGTACGTTCTTCTCCATTTTCTAGCACACTTCTCCAAAGAATGATGATCATTATGGTAAAAGGGCATATTGTCTGGTACTTGAGCCAACACTGTTTGGAACATGTCTTCTTGTTGCGATCATACCTTGCTTGCAACTTCCGTTGTCCATGTTTGCGAAGACTCAAGTCAGTACAACACTTGCTCCATAGCTTGGAGTTAAACACGACGAGTACATCAACAGTCTGCTGGCTTTGGAGTTGTTACGCCATCTCATCTGGCCTACGACCAACGGCGCTGGCATACAAAAACCCTGCCTTTGCGGCACCCACTTCAAGCAGCTTGGCACGGGAACTCGCTTTGTCTTGCATTCTCAAGGATTCACGGGCCATCAGTGCAATTCTGTACCAGGCGACATGATGTTACAAAAAATTCAAAGACCTGACACAATCTCTAATCTCTATCGAATGCCTGTCGTTTTTCTTCTTCACTTCCACTTTACTGATTTGTGAGCGTCAGTCGACAGGTCAGGTCAGTCTTCGGGAACCAATGCAGCGCCCTTCGTCGTCCGTCGCGCCTGCCTCAATGGGACCTCCCACATCTAAGTTTTCGACCGTGAGAAATGACAAGTTCCCCTCAATCCGCGGCCAAACTCCATCTGAACGATCTTCAACGAGTTCACGGAGCGGGCGAAATACATGCTTTGTCTGTAATGCCGCCTCGGCTTATGATTCTACAAAACTCATCAACTGTTATGTGTGCAAGCGGAAGTTTCACAGAGGTTGTCACAAGCCCCCAGTAGCTCAAGATAGTCCACCCGACTGGACGTGTTATTACTGTGCTCCACCCAAAACCATGCCACCAGCCGCGAAGAAGCGTAAGCTCAACCGCCCTGTCTTTGCTCCAATCACCGATAACAGGAGTCGCCTGAGCTTAGATGACAAGGAGATACCAGAGTCACCCCAGGAACAACCTGACACTACGAATGGTACTCCTTCAAGGCCAATCACTTTTGCCCAGCCGCCACGATTCGCGCCCTTCACTACAGAAGCTGAAACGCGAAGATCTGTCGAAACTCTCGGATCAGCTCGTCAAGTCCAACCTTCTCGATTCGCGCCATCCGATACGAAGCCTACGGGTCAGAGTGTCGTCAACTCTGAACAAGCACCACAGATGCTAACGCCGAAAGCCGCCACATCGATCAACCAGGCTGGAAAGCTGCAATACCATGACCTAATTGGCATGGCATTGAATGAAGCGACCAACTCTTGCCTGAGCAGGGAAGGAGTCCAGAGGTGGGTCGTTGACAATGTACCTGGCTACGACTCTCAAGATGTGAGCTGGCAAAGAGGGGTATGGGTCACACTGCAAACTTCCGATGACTTTGTCTATCTCAGCGATAGGGCGAAGACTGGGCTGTGGACCTTTAGTGATGGGTCCAGCAACAAATATCAAAAGTGGCAGAGACCGGTCAACAAAACGTCCAGAGTTGACTCCTCTCCACAAGCTGTGCCGAAAATCCAGGAGCAAGTCAAGCAAGGGGCCAACGCCCTGGGAAGAAATGCAGGAGCCCTTGCTCCTGACCACGAGCTTGACGACATCAGATCCCTAGCAACGCAATCTGGCAAGGCCACATCTAATAAAGAACCTCGAGCTGGAAGCAATACCAACTCAGCTTTGCCTTCGACAATAGACGAGACTGTGGAAATGATCGATCTCACCATGGACGATGATGAGCCTGTACCTCCGCCTACGAGATTCCACGAGCCTGAGAGATCATTGACTGGGCGCACCAGTACCAGCCCTCTACAGGCACTCGAAAACATCTCCAAGACTAGCCCAAAAGACAGGCAGCTGTTGAAGCGGTCAAACCTTGTTGCATTCGGCGAGCCTGTCTGGGGTTCGGAAAAACCTGTCATATTGGAGCCGAACTCTTCAACACCGTTTGTAGACGGTATCATGAAAAACACTTCTGAAGAGATGAAAGACAATATACGCCGCGGTGAGAAGTGGGAAGCTGCTAGGGAGAAAATGGGAGCCCGCATGAATTCTCCCATAAGGGCAAAAATTGATTTGTTCCGAAAATCAAGAACGAAATCTCCTATGCATTTGCAAGAGCCAAATGCCCTTGTCTCTAAGCCTCTGACATTGCCCAGCGATCAAACTACAGATTTCAATTCGGATCCGCTACAAGCTTCTCCTGGATCACCGCTGCATGGCTCGGATACTGGAGTGCAGACAGAAACATTGCTGTACTATAGTAAACGCTCAACAGACGTCGCCCAAGAGACAGCCACAGCCGACGGTGTCTCTGCAGAACTAGATCTGGAAACAGCCGACGGGATGGTACAGATGGATGTTGATCTTCCGGAAGATTTGCATGTACCAGAACTGATCGAGCCAGAGATGCTTGTACCCAGTTCGAAGTCTTTGATGCCCACCCAAATTCAGAGCGATGGTATCACACAGGGTGGAGTCAAGCAAAAGTCGCTCCCTCAAGAGCCCTTGTCTCATGAACTGCTCTCAGAAGAGCCAGCTTCACAAGAGCCAGTGGTAGAGAAGCCGCCTCGAAGGACGTATGCAGATTCAGCTGCCCAGACCAGTCTGCCAGTAAGATTTGCCCTTGCATTGGGGAAGATCTCGCAAATCGGCCTCGAGCCACGAGTACCAGCAGTGACTTCTGATACTGCACGAACAACAGCAGATTCCACCACCCAGACCGAGAACCGACCAGAGCTGCAGATAGCACATCCAGTCTTGTCGCGAGCACCAACAATCCAGCTCCCCACACCCCAAGCCGAGCCAATCGAACCAATCGAATCACGACCTCTGCAAGAAACCGGACATGACGCCGAAGCCGACTTTGAAAAAGACTGCCTCTCCCTCCTCGAAGAAATGCTCTACCCAACCAACCCCACCACCCCATCCTGGCCCTCCCACCTCCAAAACCCTTCCAACCTCTCTCCCACCCTCTCCGTCCCTCTCTCGCAAGCAAATCTTCGGTAAAAACGAACTGTCCCGTATCAACCCCAACGCTTGTTTGAACAGACTCAATGCGATAAAGCTGGGCGCGCAAAATATCGGCAATATTGTGCGCGGAAAAGGATATACAGAGGAAGAGAGAAGGAGGGAGATTGAAGAGAATCAGAAGGAGGGGTGCTATGATACGTTGGAAGAGTTGTTTGATATGCCTCAGCAGGTCGTGCCGTTTATTCATGAGCAGCAGTTGGCGTTTAGGGAGTATGCTCCGGTAAGTCTTGTGGTGAGAGATTAAGAGAAACGATACAGTGCTAACTTTTTGACAGAACGCGCTTGGGAAAATCGGAAGACCGAGGGTTGTCTACAAGATTGGGCCTAATGCGAAGTGAGGAGCTGGCATC
>ERZ794946.564-NODE-564-length-14298-cov-3.721126_pt1 | contig 14298 bp, 13 predicted proteins | sample MGYA00433072_ERZ794946 | MGnify/ENA primary metagenome ERZ794946 (study PRJEB30137, sample SAMN04331413) | food metagenome | isolation source: Y3 must sample point D1 replicate A | place: Australia: South Australia | collected 2014 ...
AGTAGGAGGCATGGTGCACAGGAGCGTCTCTACGAGTCGAATCATGATACATGCCGAAGCTGTGTCGAGGACGGTCAATCAATGTAACGCCGTCCATGTTGTCGATATGAGTGGTGAATTATGATCAAGTCGTTGATGAACCGGGTAGCAGCCGATGGAGTATGGTGTATCCAGCAACAAGGTACAGTCGTTGGGGGAGTCGGTCCAGATGGTGAAGAAGAACAGATTCCGAGGAATGCCGGATGTTAAAAGAGTAAAAGCAGAGTTTCCAGACTACCAGTCGAATGGGATCACGAGGCGGAGGATGCAAGTCGATTCCCGGGTACAAAAGCACATGTATCGTCCGCTGGTGCTGGACGGGCGGTGCAGCTCTCATGTATAATTTTGGACAGGAAGCACGCTCCATCGTTTTGAACGGGCCTCCCTAGGAGCCGTCAGTGATTGTGCTAGCGGGCTGCGCCAACGACACCAAGCGCAAATCATCGTCGGTGCATTGATCGGGATGGCTTGACTTAGCACGCCGGCCAACCTGTCACAACCGTCCCTGGCGTCTTGGGACGAGGCACCAAAAGAAGACAATGCAAATGCCGACGCCATAGCGGTGGGTAACGGAAGCTCGCGCACGAGCCGTAACCCGGGCGGAGGTTTAGACGCAGCGCCATGCACCGTGATGTATGTCTCGATCGGCTCCCAAAGCTACCTGCTTTGATTATGCTTCTCATCCAACCCATGCAAGGCAGGTTTGTGAAGTTTGGCGCTTCTGCATGCCTGCCAAACCTACCGCAGCGGAGTCTGGCGACGCAGGGTTTTCTTTCCTTGTTGCCATTCTCGTATCTCGACGTCTAAAAGCCCCTGACTTTTTTGTGACGGCCGTCAATCTCATTTTGACTGCCCGGAATGGGAGTGTTGCAATCTGCGCAACCCAGCCGGTGTCTTTTGACCTGTCTCTTGGCATGCCGCCATATCCATTGACTCACAGCCTGTTTCAAACATGCCATGTGGTGGTACCAACGAGAAAGAAGGCTGTAGTGTGTAGTGCTTCCCCATGAGCGGCATTCGCAGTCGTCTCCGCGCCCATGCACCGAGACGGTCAACGAGCGACAAGACCCAAGACGCAGCCAGAGTCAACGACTTTAGTCATACACAAGTCATGTCTCCCCGCATACAAGGCGCGCGGCACGTTTGGTATATCAGCACGTTCTAACCTAGATCTGTGACAGGCTGTCAGGTACACATGCCAGCTCGAGTCCCAAAAGTCTAGCAAGTACTTGTAGGGATGAATAGACTCGAGCTGGTGGAGATGTAGGTTAAAGTCATAGCATTCTACAAGCTCCCTCGCTTCATATTGGCCGCTCGTGATGTAACCTTCTCTCCACTAGGCAAATGAGGCTTTGGTCGGAGTGGAATCCCACAAAACCCACCCATGACAGTCGGTCACCTTGAACTAGGGCAAAAGGGAGCTGCAGACCGACCCTGGATCTGCGTCTGCGCGCGCGTCGAATATTGGAACGCACGCAACAATAACGCCGTCACCAGAGACCGATCTGCTGGAACCATTGTCTCTGCCAGTCCTCAGCAGACTGGACGCTCTGTTCTTCTTTTGCGCCGTTCTGCTGCTGGCACACGTCTGAAGCATCAGGTATTTCTGTTCAGCTCTCTGACAAGGATCTTCGAGTCAGCTTTCGTAGGAGCCGGTTTCCAGCAAGGTCTTTCAGAACTAAAAGTGAACCCAAAACGGCGAAGACGCCACAATGGAAGAATGATTTGTGTTTCTGGCGTCTCGCATTTGGGCAGAGTTGACAGTAGCGGCCGCACCACTGACGTGCAGACCAGGGCTCATTCTCTAGAGGCAGTTGCACGACTCATGATGATTTAGATCTATGCATTGACACTCCTTGGCAGATTTACGGCCCCCTGATCAGTAATCCCCTGTCTCTCTGCTCGGAAAACGCACCAAATCCTGAATGGCGCTGGTCGTGATGGATGCTCGGAGCGTTCACACCAATATGGTAGACTGACTTCCAATATAGTGGGTCTTGTTCTTCCCTCCTCGGAGCAGAGGAGACAAGGGCGCGCTTCTTGCGGCTCTGTACGGTGGTGGCTCAAATAACAATCTCTCTTTTTGACAATCTCCATCTGCTTCGGATCTCGTGCCAGCTCTAGCGGCTCTGCATACAGAAGACAGGCCCACTCGTCAATAGTTGATGTTGATCCCATTTTCTACCACGACAGAATAGGCTTCGTGAGACGAGAGCAGATCCTCACAGCGTGGAAATTCGTCGCGACTCCGGATTGTCTTGGCTATCCACTTCGGCCGAATGTCATTCATCCATACGCGTAGGCAGGTACACCGTACAGCAGACGAGCTGTTGCGAGCATCTACGGATGAGCACGCCGTCGTCGAATTGCGAGAAAAGTTGACTCGACTTGAATCAGACGTTGCACTTAGCGCGCGATATGCAAGTGCCTCCTCTCTCACCGTATCTTGGAGTCGACGCTTGACTGCTATATCGTCCCAACGGGACTGTGGTGTCACGCATTTCCAGCGTCAGCACAGGAATAACGACAACAACGTTGCTTTATGCATGCCTTGTTGCGGCACGGTTCCCAGAAGCCGGTCCAGCAGATTGATTGGATTTCCCGAACGGCAGGTCATTTTGTCGACTGTGACAAGGAGCGGGTGTCCCCGCTTTGATAGGTGCCAGGATCTCCATGCCTTTTCCACTACCAGGGTCAGCCGGCTGCATATGCACGTTGCTGAGACCTTTTCTATCTTGCGAATGCAGAAGCAGAACCGGGATGGGTCCTATAAATCCTACCAAATATTCGGGCCTCTGTGAACTCACGCTCGCGGGACTATCGTGCCTTGCTCCTGGGAACCGACGACATCCCACAGCCGTGTGAACACGTGCATTACACGACGTCTTGGACATTCCACAGGCATGGGCTGGAAACCCGTGCAGCGTTCTGTTGTTGCATTTCTTACTGTACGCCCACACTGCATCAGTCACAGGTCTCCTTGAACTCCATCCCTCGCCTTTGAACTCATGTAGCAGTTCTTTCAAGTGGATCAAAAGATTGTTCAGGTCGGTATGATTTGCAAGAGTCTCGCTTGTACAGGCTGCATCCAAGATTGGGAGTCATCGACGCATACAACGTCCACCGCTTGCTAAGCAGGGTCTAATGCCACCTAACCGCTCATGCAGCCGGTAAGGAGATGAGCGAACCGCAATCACACGCAACTTGTGTTGCAGGCATGTGAGTTCGATCCATCACCTCCCCCCTTGTTCGAGGCCCATCGTTCTTGCATTTGGCGGCACGACCCGTCAGATGTTGTGTAACGTGCGGAAAATCAAGTGGAGGGGCCCGATCCCGAACCAAGATGAGGTCTCTCCCTTGCTATGAATGACATGCGACCACAGCCTGTCATTTACCAAAGAACTACCAGACGCCCGGTCGTGTAGAGGGCGCACTGCACGCGTTATTGTTGTCCTCCTCAACATCACAATTTGGTTGTTGCGACTGTTACTCCCAGATGTCCCCAGCACATTGGGGGGGTGACATGTCCGCATGTTCGGGTTGGATGGAGGAGACGCCTTTCCCTATTGCGACATCACACCGCTCTGCGATCTTGGTTTCCTCTCCCTTGGGTTCCGCAAGTGGAGATCTGACAGGCGGCAAGCAGCAAAGTATCCCTGCTGGTGGCTCGCCAATAGTCCACACGAAACACCTCAACCAAAAGACGACGGCAAATCAAGACACCTGCCGTGATCTTCTGGCGTTCCGCGAACTGCAACGCCATCACCTAGGTCCAAGCCTCGAACGATTTCATGCTGTGCAACCCCATCACGTTTCCAGCCCGCTGGGAATCTCGATGATAGGGTCCGGCCCGCCTTGTTGACATCTACGCCGCCATTGATGGATGGGTTCACACAAGAACCATCGGTGGGTCATCGATTCTGGCTGTGCGTGCTTCTTGTCTGTCGTAATGGACGGAGTCGGCCGCATATTGTGATTGATCGCAAAAGTCACAATCTTCATTTATTTCTATGATTCCGACAAGCCCAACCATCTTGCGCGATGAAGCAAAGCAATTTCCGATCCCGGTATCCAGTTCCCACAGTATCGGGTTTTCGATGGGTGTATACCTCCTTCCATTGCTGAAACTTTGCTGTACGATGTCGCTAAGGTACGTGTAGTCACAATCAACTTGTATTTCTTGTTGACGATGGGGGCAGTCTCATCACAACACCTTACGTGATCGCTTCCTTCCGCTCATCTTGTGACTGATTGATGCAGGAAATGCTACGCCCTCGATCAATATTTGGCGCAATCTACGATCACGTTCACTGTAGACATACTGCTTGTACACACACTGCTTTTACACATGTAGGTGACAATGTCTTTGTTCTGAATCTACAAATCATGTGAGTCGATGTGGCATTTCGCGCTTTTCGTAGCCAAGTTCGCAGGTAATCGATTCTTTGACTATTCCACTCACCGTCGCTCTTTGTTGCGAGAACACAACGATGACACTCCACCATTTTCTCTTCGCGTCACGCACCAATCACCTCATTGATTACACGAGATCACAACACCACTGCCATCCACACAACCGATTGTCTTCTGGATCTCCTCATCACCATTCCTTGGTCTGCATATCGGTTAGAGCATCAAAGCCAGGGTGACAGCTGTCAATAATATAATACGAGCATCGCAACCACCATGATCGAGCATGTATCAGACTGCACACACCGGTGAGACCCGAGTCACAACCCCGTACCACTACTTGCACTCGTGCAATATGGCTAAATCCTCTCTTCATCAATGGCTATGCAAGAGACAAGGAACAATCACACCACGAACACTCATGTATCGGAACAGAAACCTTCTTGCGAAGATGAGAGAAAAAACACCTCATACCCATTCCTCTCAATCATCACTCCTAAGCGATACCAGATCCCTTTCGGTCGTGAGCGGGCGAGCCATTCCAAACGAAGCCGATTTGAAGCGCTTACATCCAAGAATTCCCCAGGATATGGTTCCGGCTTTCCAAGATCTCCTATACCTGAAACCCCCCGAACACAAGGATTCGAAGAAAGATGTGAAAGGAGGGAGAAGTGCATATCGTTTAAACGATAGGGCAGTCAAGGAGGCTAGATCGATGGTTCCACAAGCGCAAGATATCGGTAACTCTAGATCTTTGGGGGTTGTCTGCTGCCACGCCAGTTCCGCGTGCTCGGGAGAAGAGCTTGTTATGCATGTTTATATTGACCTTGATGCTGCTTTTTTGTTTTCCCCACTGTGCCCTTCTTCTCTTTCCATGGCAGTGGTACCGAAGTCGATGCGCGTGAGTTGGATGGGATGTAATGACGAGATGGAACATACGAATTCGCGGAGGAAGGAATGGCTCTTTGCATAATCATGTGTGTGATACGTGGGCTCTTGGGAGAGTGCAATGCCTTCTTTTCGGTTTCAAGGTTTCTCATTGAATTCGTGTGCCATAAAAGTCTAGTTCGTATGCGTTAATGCAGTCTATATACAAGTTGATGGGAATTTTGATGAACGTGGCAACCGCCCAAGTGCCTTTCCCGACTGATCCCGGAACGCCTTCGCTATGTGATGTGTGATGTCAAGAAACGCCTTTTGCATCCTCATGAGACGTGGCCATGAGGGGGCAGAGGCGTCGGTTGTTCCGCCAATGAATATGTCGGAGATGGTGAAGTGGTGTAGATCGTGCGAGTCTGTGGAGGATGGACCTCGTATCGCAAGGACGTGCAAGCCTAGGCAATCAATACAAAGGCTACAATCAAGGCTGCAACCAAAGAGAAAGTCGAAACTTCACTTCGGGTAGAGCCAGAGCTGGCTGCCGGAGCGGAGGCGGCAGTGCTCACGTTGGTCCTGCCAACGGGGCTGGTGATACTGTTGAGGGTGTCTACAACCGCGATGGCGGGACCGACATTGAAAAAGTCAACCAGGATGAAGGTAGGAGCTTGACCGTAGGTGGTGGTGCATTCGGCGGCAGATGTTCCCAGGTTGCCAGTGCCACCCGATGCTGCATTTGTAGTGGTAATATTTCCGAGATCAGGAGACTCGATTGTCGTGCCAAAGAGACTCGAGGTTTCGTAGAGGAAGTGGTTCATGAATGGCATCAAATTCTGCTGCAACGCCGAGCTTGTGGTGACAGTGGAGGGTCGGTTGGCTGCACAGGAAAAGTTTGATGGCGATGTGTTGTCGTAGTTGTTCTCAAAGATGTAGGTGAACTCGTCCATGAGGTAAGGCGCTGCGGTGTTGTCATCGAGACTAGCGACGAAGTTGAGAAGACGCGTTCCGTCATTGATCAAGGTTTGTAGGGTAGGCCACTCGCTTGGAGCTGTGGTTGAAGTAGGAGTATAGGCGTAAGATGCAATGCCGGCAGTTGTGTATGCACTCCCCAGATCTGAGGCAGATGCATCGTCTGAATTGACGAGCAACACAGTGACAACCTCGTTCGGGTTGCCATCCATCCATGTCTTGATCTCTGATAGCCAGTCGCTCAACAATCCGGCATCGAGAAGAGTGCAACTCGAGTGGCACATGTGTAATGATCCATTGTTGTTGTGAACTTGACCACTCAATAGTCTGACACCGGCACTGAGCTGAACGGTAGTGTTGTAGAATTGGTTTCCAGATGCCGAGTTGCCTGTAGACGCATCACGCAAGAAAGGCGCATTATGACTTCCGAGGTGTGTGATGTTGTTGTACGTCTTACTGCACAGATCTGGAGAGTTGTTGCATGCTGTGGCTCTCTTGGTGACTGCCGAGAAAGCGACCTGAGCAAGAGATGGTAGCAGGAAAAGACTTGTTAGAATATTCGTGTTGGACATCATAATTGCTGGCGGGAAAGTGTCAGTAAGAGGCAATACTGGGACTCTTTCATGTTGTCATACCTAAGAGATGCGACACAGGAGTTCGAATTTGAGGTCTTGTATGTTGTGTTGGTTTGGAATATTTCACGATATTTTGTTGCTGATGGTTCAAGAAGTCCGAAGGGGGCAAATGGCAAAATTCCAGAACAGAAGGGGCGACGCAGATGCAAATGCTTTCTTGGACAAATCCAAAACGATATAGAGAGCAGCCAGCAGAGAAGATGAATGGAAATAGGAGAGATAAATACGAAGCAGTTGAATGTAAAAATAAGACTTGGGTCGCCGTAAGACGACTGCGCCTCAAGAATAGTTGTCGTAATCAGTCCCTTTTCGCATTACGCAGCCCGAAACACTCCTCGGCCGATGCTTCTACACATGTCATGATTTGCTTGCCACAAGGACCAAGAAAACTCAAGAGATTTGCGGAGTGTGCAAGGGTTCTCCAACCACTGTTAGATTGTCTTGGTCGCAAAAGATGGATGGAAGTTGAAAAGACGTGGGGCCAAGGGTTGGACTGCCAACCACCTGACGACAATCAGCTGGAGTTGAGGGTGATCTCCTCGTAACATCATCAACAAGAGACAGCAGCGCACAGTCAGATTTGCAGCCCCAATCAAATCCCTCCAGGCTTTGGATACACATGGATACACACAATATGGAGTCCGAGTCATCAGTCATCCTCAGGGCGCCTGGCGTGTCGCAAAACACCCAAGACAGCCAGCCCCAAGCGTATCAATCGCCCAGCCTCTCGTTTTTGCAAGGCACTTGGCACGTCACTCACAGCACTCTGCCCATGTGGAAGTCCAAGCGCAATGTGCAAATCACCTACACGGCACTGCCGCCATCGACACCTGACGCAACCCCAGATCAGACAGACCGCCTGGACGACGTCGTGTCTTACCAAGGGCTTGATTCAGACAAGCTGCACACTGTTCACGGCGTAGACAAGGCCAGTGGCGGCGTTGGAGTCACGGACGTCTGGGACTGGCGTGGTAAAGGATGGCTCATGATTGCAAGCAGTCATTGGGAGGTTCTGGGTTGGGCAGACAAGGGACAAAGTCAAGACAGCTGGGTCGTGACATATTTCGCCAAGACTCTATTCACGCCGGCCGGTATCGACTTCTACAGCAGACGCAAGGAAGGATTGAGTGAGAGAACTGTCCAGGATATCAAGGCAGCTCTCAGTCGCGTGGAACATGAGGATGTTCGTCGTTTGTCGAGTGAGGTGTTTGAGGTGAAGACGGACAACGTGACACGGGGAGAAGCATGAGCGCCTACGAGATCGCACAGGCAGATATCAGGGGAGTTCGACAGCACTTGCGGACCCGGAGAGTAATGTATAATCATAATTGAAAAGGAAAATTGAATGAAGCTGCTTGGTTGTGGGTATTTTGGACTTGGCGTGAAGGAGCTCTATTGCGGTAATGTACAGTAGGCAATCGTCTAGTTGCTGGAGAACCAAGTCTTGTGTCCCTGTTCCTGGAGTTAGGTCGAGTCTTGGGGCAGAGGTAGGTATCGGGGATTGACGCACGAGGACCATTCTGCCCATCATGTACATGGTAGCAGCCGAGGTCGAGGCCAGCAGAGCGTAGTAGGGGTAGAGCATGAACTTGGCGCGAGGGCCCTTCTGCCACTGACGGAGACCGTCGTGGGTCTGGTGCATGCGCTGCCAGTGGGGGACGTTGTTGCGGCGGTAAAGACCGGGAGAGTTGAGGCTGTGAGGGCTGGTCAGCAATCTGGGACAGCGGAGTCGGGGCGCCGGCGGAGGGAGCTCTGGGGCGGCGCAAAGAAGCGATTGACTGACCCAGCCATTTTGAGAGATGATTGAGCGGAGATTGAGTCGAGGAAGACGGCAAGAGGGTGGCAGATGCAGATGGGCTTCGTCGTCGGCGTTGCGTGATCGCATCCAGAGCTGCTCGGCATGTGCCGCTGCTCCTCCGGCCGCCATTTCCTGGAGTCGTGGACAATTATTGCAACGCACCTGCCAGCTTGCAATGGAACAGCAGCTGCTCTGAACGGCAGACGGCTCCATGTCTTCTGACCGAGGCTCGCGCGTGTCTGTACCTTCCTCCTTTTCATGCCACCCGGCGCGCCTGCGCTCCACAGAGGGTTGGCCCGACCTTCAGCTCTAACCTCGCAACTCTCGACATCCGTCCGCCCAATCTCACCACTTCTCCCGAGTTACTCTGCCCGGTCGTATGCCGTCCCTTTCCGCCAGAGAGCACCCTCCGCCGCTGTCCCTGTGGCCAATGCCCACAATGTCCGTCAAGAGTTAGAAAATGCCCGTAAGGGTAGTCAAACCCTGGTTACAAGGAATGCCAGCCCGTCTGGAATATCGCATACGGAGCGTAAGAACTTCCTTGCGCGCTTGACTTCTTGGATGCCTCTGTTCGATCGCCTACAGAACAGTCTCGATGCCTTTTCCACCTTTCGGCATGAGGCCGATGTGTGCGACCGCCTACCTGCCCCCAAGGACGCAGAAACACGCTTGATCGATGAGCCACAGTACCTCCAAAACTTGAATCTCTGGCTTGAGATTCTTCGCTTTCGCCTGCGTTTGGATGGCCAACAAGGTGTCATGGACGTTGTTGAAGCCTTCGTACGCCGTCAAGTCGTCTTACCTCTACGCGGCCCTCAAGCTGATCAACTCTGGTCAATTCTTCTCTGGTCCGCCATCCAATACCCGCAGATGCTTCGCCTTCTCTATCCCTATGTCTTTGATACTCTTCCTCGCTCTGGCTTACTCGACATTCGCTTGTACCATCGTATTGTAGGTCCTCTGTTACGCCAGAATCCCATGTTTGCAGTCAAGTGGCATAAGCGAATGCAAATAGATGGCCTGCTGCCTTCCGACCACGTTTCCGTTCTGGCCCATTTCGTTGAAGATGTCTGCATGAGCAACCATAAGCCGAAGGCCATCGAAGCATTCAAGAAAATCTACACCTCGCTTAAGGTCAAATATGCTTACGACGAATGCATGCTACACATTTGTCGTATGCTCGACTTTCCTGACGCCCTCGATATGCACGTTTTCTTCGTTCGACACGACGACAAACCATCGCTGTCAATGAAGTCTACGCCTGTAATCGCTCATTTGATTGAGCACACTTGGCTTGCCAAATCTGGCATGAAACCGTCTGTCAGAGATCGCTTCGCTGACCAGATTATGACTGCTCAGTACGAGTTTCAACGCATAAAGCCAATCGAGCTTGATACCGCACATGCTGAAGTCATGCCTGCGTTGACACGCGAGAACATGAGCACTCTCGTTGGTGATGTGCACAACATCAGGGAAAAGGAGCTCAACGACGCTTTTTGCGCCCGTCTGTTCGCCACAACAGCTTTTTCCACTGATTTGATCATTACCGGGCTACGTATGCTGGGCTTGAAGGTCGTGGGCAATCTAGCTCTGAGAGAAATCGCCGCGCGCGTATCTCAACCACTCGAATACGTTGCCACAGTTGATGCCATCAGGAATGCAGGCATCTCTGTTGTCGACTCAGTATTCAGTCGCGCGCTGCAATCGTTTGCTAAACAGCCAGGCAAACATCGAAGTTTTGAGTTTTTAGTGTCGAGCGATCAACACCCAACGGCATATGAAGATCGCTCTCTTCAAAAGCAACTCTTTGGTTCCTTCCTTGCATCCGGAGACCACACTCAGGCAAACGCCGTTCTTGACGTCCTCACAGTAGACGAAGCCGAGCCTCAAACTTATCATGCAAATCTGATCCTGCAGGCGTATTCCCGGCGTGGCCAACGTGCATCGATCCTTCAGATACTGCATGAAATGCGTCTACACCGAATCCCGGTTTCAGAGGCGTCCTTGCGTACCATTCAATGGACGACGTTGAGGCCTCGACTTCGGTCCAAGAGACCTATCACACAGGAACACCACAAGTACAAAGACGACCTGGATTTCACTACCAACATCTTCCTGGAGACCATGCGTACCGGACAATCATTCAATCCGGTCAGATGGCATGAGAACTTAAAGCGATACGGAATGGAGAATAGACTGGAGGCTCTTGAGAGATTGTCAGTTTGGTTGGCTTTGTGGTATTCTGGCCGCTCTGACAAATCATCACTTTTTGCATCCTCAGCTGTGGGTGATCCAGGGGTCGCCAAGAGCCTGCCTGGAGCACTAGACGAAGGCGACCGGCATCCCCTGAATACCATATTCACACCTCATCTTCTTCGTGCCATGGTTGCATGGGGTTTTAAAAGCGAAGTATCGTCGCCGGAGTCCACAACCGCGGTGCGACTGGGTTCAGAAGACTTGGAAGCCCAGAGTAAGGAGACCGAGGGAGCTGCAGATGAGTCTTTTAATGGATGGACCAGAGGCCTCGTACTTGTTCGCAAGCTTCAGCGCTTTGGTGTCAATCTTAGAGGCACGGAATTGCGAAGAGAAGTCAAACTTCGACTCTGGACCCTGTACGGCCCGGGTAGATCTACCGTGCCCCTCAACAGACAAGCTCAAAGGATGAACAGACTCTCCTTGGTGGATCGAGTCAATCACATACACCGAATAATGGGCACCAATTGGCTCAGACTTCCTCCAGAAGTCCGAGGCCAATCTGACGTCAGCCAGTGGACAATGTACCGGGCCTTGTTTGGTCAGCCTAGAAGAATGAGGAGAAGAACACAAAAGGATCGTGGTTGATGCTATTTGGCTACTGCCATTATGCCGCTGAGACATATTCACTCTTTCATCGATTTGAGCATATCGTCTTTGCGCATGCTATTCGTATCCTCAATCCAGGATGTAACGCTGCCAGGGATCTGCTTCACAAGGTTCTCTGGACTGGCAATCGCCTCACCCAAAACTTGTTGAACGGGAACAACACCTGTCCACACACGCGAAGTGGTAGCATCGTCCTTCAAGTCCTTCCTATCGTCATGAGGGCCACCGTTCCGCACTTTGACGCTCGCGGTCTCGATTCGTACTTTGAGGATTCCCGTCGCAGTGAGCTCGGATTTTGTGGGCGGTGTCCGAGAATTCGTCCAACGGTCTGTGATGAGATGATTCGTTATCAATTCCATTGCGCGCATAGTTTCGTCCGTGTTTGTGACTTTGGTTGCATGTCCAAAGACGACGGCTGAACGATAGTTGCAGGAGTGATTAAAAGGTGTCAGAGCGAGTACGTAGCCGTCCAGCAGGGTCGCCGCGATACAGACGGGAAGACCAGGATCTTCTTGCCCGGAATCTAAGCGGAAGAGACGAGCAGCAGATGATCCATGTAGATAGACAACCTGATCATCTTCTGCTGAAGAGTCCATGGCACCGAGCATTGGCAAAATGGTTGGAAATTGGGCATCCATGCTTTCAGACATAGGCGCATTGAAAGAAACATGCAGTATGGGCGCTGCATCCACAATCTTGCGTACGGCATCTTTGTCGTACGTCACTGTATATAGAACAAAAGTATTAGACTTGTACATATCAACTCATTGGACAAAGGCTTCGGCCACATCTCACCTCGTTTTGCGTACCGTCCTGCCTTGCTCCTCTGATCTTTTGGGTAGTCGTTGGTGAAACTCATTGCGATTATTGCCGTCTTGCAAAACGGACGTTCCAGTAGGCGCTTTATATCAGCTCTCTCCGAAGGATGATCTGCCAAAAGATAAGGGAGCTGCAAGGTCAGCTTCAGACCCCTCATCTACGTTTGGCAGGTGTATGCGGAGCAAAGGGTCTGCCGCTTGGACTTGCCAAACCTGGCCTCGCTTTGATGTCAACAGCTGCCCGACGCCAGTCTCTTGACCTTCGAGTCTTGCATCGCAATCTGCGGACTTGTTCTTTCGACTTGCCGGCGCAGATGGGTTGCATATGACGGTCAATCTAACGTTTTCTTGCGCTGAACGATTCGTCGGAATTTGACTCGATAACGTCGTTATCTCGATAGTAAGACGATCCGGAGCTCTTCTTGGACATGTGTGCACTCTAGGAGAACTTAAGTTATGCTCAAGTCTGGATCTGTGGCCTGGCATCCTGGTTCAGCGGTACTTTTCTGCGGAATATGGATGATCTTCCGGTTTTTGTCAAGCGGACAGTGTAAGTAAGACTCTAGTTCGGCTGGCCAATTAGTACGAGGCTATTGCTGTCAGCACTCGTTGCCTTTACACTATATTTTCAAACCTCCATGGCCTTTGGGATATGATCTCGACGAGCAATCTTCGAGGACTTGGTGGATCGCGTTCTTCTGTTCCAGCTTAACAGGGCTACACTTTTTTCCATAATGAGGCGAGGACCGCCTGTTCTCGTTCAAGAGAGCTAGCAAAAGAGGTGACACCCTATCTCGATTCTGGATATGCTGGACAAAGCAAGTGTCTCTTGAAGTGCAGAATCGGCGGACTTAGCAACTAACTGTATGGATCTTGCCATTCGCCACTGTAACGACACGTAAGAGAGCTGTGTTCTTGCTGCCCTATAGGAGGCATATGGTATAGTAGGCTCTTGTTATGAGATTTCTGTTTTCGTTCCTTTCTTTTACAAGACAACAACAGTGGTACTACCACGCGAGTACTGTTCTGCAATGGTAGGTCCAACTATATATCTTTTCTCTTATGTTGCCCCCCACCTCCTTGCTCTCTCTGCCACTCGCTTTTGCCTGCCATCCCTTGCTTCCTTTCATTTCTTACTAATATGTGCAGTGGCCCAATCCTAAGCTCCGACGCTCGACAAGAGCCAAGTCGGCCGCCATGCTCCTGCACCACGGTATGTATCAAGCAAAAGGCCGAACACGAAGCAAGACCATTACTTATTTCGGAATAGCCCAATCCATGACCCCTCTATCATCACAATGCTCGTCGGCCTTGAAGAATTACCTTTCCGCATCCATGAAAAGTATGCGGCTCAGTCGCGCGTCTTTGCCGCAGCGTTTCGTGGGCAGTGTTGGGTGGAAGCCCGCACGCGCATGATGCGACTGCCAGAAACTTCCACGACCTTCGAAATCTTTGTCCAGGGGCTCTACCACAAGAGGCTCTTCTCGGACAACCGTGATTTGGAGCATGAACTCAGCTCGAAGTTCGGTGCGCTGGCAAGCCGCGAAGGAGACCACCAGTACAAGGGGTTTCTGGCCAAAAGCCCAGAAATATGGCCCTGGAGGGTGCTGGTAAGCCTGTACGTTTTAGGAGATTACCTGGACGCGCAGGTGGTCAGAATTGCGGCCGTCGATGCCATGATTCTGAGACACGAGAAGAGTGGGCTAATGACTTTTGACGACATTGACTTCGCTTTCGCCAACACCAGCCTCGACTCGAAGTTGAGGGAACTGCTGGTGCACATCACCACATACGACCTCGACATGGGCAGCACCGCAAGGGAGGATTTGATTGGCATACCGAATGAGTTCCTGGTAGATGTCAGCATGACACTGTCCAGAAGATTGCCAAA
>ERZ794946.567-NODE-567-length-14174-cov-6.884340_pt1 | contig 14174 bp, 17 predicted proteins | sample MGYA00433072_ERZ794946 | MGnify/ENA primary metagenome ERZ794946 (study PRJEB30137, sample SAMN04331413) | food metagenome | isolation source: Y3 must sample point D1 replicate A | place: Australia: South Australia | collected 2014 ...
GGCCACGACAAGATCGTGCAGCTGCTGCTCGACAAGGGTGCCGATGTCAACGCTCAGGGCGGACGATACGGCAATGCGCTACAGGCAGCTTCAGCTGGAGGCCACGACAAGATCGTGCAGACTCTGCTCACAGGAGGTGCACGACTTAGCGCTAGCAACCTGTTCTTAGCTCTGCGTCAAAATCTTATCACGGTCGTCCCGCTCCTCCTACCTTATCTTACCGGCGACATGGTCTCAAAAAGAGACGCCGACTATAACAAGACTCTTTTGCATTGGGCAGCAGAGCTGAATCATCGAGCCCTCACTAATCGCTGTCTTGACCTCGGTGCCGAAGTCGATGCTACGGACAAGTATGGCGAGACTGCACTACACTATGCTGCTGAGAATGGGCATCTCGACATAGTCCAGATCCTCATTCAAGCAAATGCCGACAGGACGATTCTTGATTCTCGTGGAAGAACAGCGCTCGATTGTGCGCGGGGAGCAGGTCCTGATCATGGCCGAAGGTCTCATCCAGACGTCGTTACATATTTGGAGCAATGGGTCAGTGAAATCAAGCCCGGATAAAGCAGAACGGTCTTGGATTCATACAAACTTGATGGGTTTCGGACTGTGAGCTCGATGAATGGTGCTCCAAGAATGATGACTGATCAAGGTAGAGAGCCCAGAACGTCTTCTTCGCTTTTCGGAATGATGATGCTAGAAGAAGAATTTTGGAGGCTAAGTCTGATCAATACCATTCATCTCCCAATCTGTACTTCCTAGCTTGCCAGTGGGTTACAGTAAGCACCAGGAGCTGTTTGCGAAACCAATGTCTCCGACAATGCATTTGGCTGCAAGTAGGATGTAACGAAGAACGATGTTGCAAAGAAGCATCTTTTGGCATAGTAGTAAGCAGACTGCGAAGACATTGATAATCTGCAGTATTCGGTCCATCTATCGGAACAGACGCTGCCCCTCCGTGACATCGTGCAGGATTTGTCTCAATGTTGTGCTGCATGCTTGAAGCGATCGAATTTGATATGCTTCTTGATTCTATTAGCTTTATGTGTGTATGCAGCGGCTTCTTGGTGTGCAAGGAGATGTTGGCACGTGCAGATGAGGTACGCATGTGAACAAGAAGACGACCCCGCTCGTGCCAATGAATCCTCTATCTAGTAATCAGACGTATCGCACAAGGCATAAGAGCATCATTTCCACCATTTCTTTTACCTGGAATGTCTAACGGCATCCCGTCTGTCCTATTTCGCTTCTGGTCCGCGACCAGCCTTGCCGAACTTGTCTGACCTGCGGAGCGCGATCCAAGATCATGGACACGAGCTATCTCCTCTTGAGAGAGGCTATCTATGCGGAGTGATTGCCTGTATGTTCGGGGTGAGGGCGCCTGTACACGAGATCGCCTTCCAGATGTCTCGATGAGCCCGCCGCGGAAACCATGCCCGCAAAAGCTGGGAGATCATCGACCAAGCCATTGAGGAAGCTATCCAAGATCGAAAGATCACTGTTGCGGAAGATTTAGACATCGAGGCAGAAAAAGCATATTTGATGTTTGAGCTGAGTTGGCTGGAGGACGCACACGACGAGACCGTTATGGAAATAGGCTGGGCGCTGCAAGATTGCGACCATGCCGGAATTTTACAGGCTCAGCTCGCGAGTGAGGAGTTGAAGATTGTAGGACATCGTCAAAGCACCGCAGACCAGATCGAGACCATGTGCCAGATGGTAGGATTGTGATGGAGACCGCAGACAAGATGTACGAGACCACCTTAGGCAACTTTTCCCCGAGTTTGGCCGGATATCCATGATGCGATACCTGCGTGCAGACCATGGCCCTCTACCCAAGAATTCTGGAAAGAATCAGAATTTCAGCTCACTAAGTCGTACGAATCATCAGTTCCGCTTGCAAATCCAGAGCACTAACGAAGACCAGAAGTAGATCCAAGGCGACTTTTAATGAGCAAAGCGATACTGCTGTTGGATCCGGAAGAAAGCCCATGGCAGACACGGTAGTCCATATGGTGGTGTAGCTTAGGTTTGTGTTGAGTCAATACCTGGAAGGGGTTGAGAAGGGCAGTCAAACCGTCGAACTCCTCATGTAGTGCTCAAGAGCCAGCCAACCAGAATGCTGTAGATTTCACATTTTACACGGCAGACAGCGATTTGATGTCGGACGATGCCTAGTAGCAATCCTCGACGACCTGTCAGATATCGGTCCCGTGGGTTACCGCAGCTCATGTGGACAAGCCACGAGTTTCGGTCCCGTGAACAGGCAAATTATCCTTCACATCCATATCCGCACTAGCATTGGCAACATCAGGGAACAGAGCGTCTATCTTGGAGGGGACTGTAGATGTGTTCGTAAGCCGGGTTTACGTCTTCTGCGAGTAGCTCGGCAGGTGGTGTGGCCTTCGAAGTTGCAAGGAAGGTCGTGCTGCGTAGTCTGGCGCGCCCTTTGTGTCGGTCCTCGTCCTCGTCTTGTTGCTCTTCTGTATCGCAATCGCCCTCTCGGGCGGGGCATCTATCGTCGCGCTTGCGTTTGAAAGGACTAAGGCTTCGACACTTATGAGTCAAGTAGAGTTGCATGCATTGGTCCCTGTTGACTTCTTGTTCAGAGGTTTCGCCATCGCGTGCGATGTAGAGGGCTCTCTTGATGTCTTGTTGCAGACACTGGACCGAGTACGCAAAAATAGTCCAGGCAAAGCGTGCAAACAAGTACTCGGGCGCCACGCCATGTAACGGTTGAAGAGCGACACCGTGATAGAGTTTGGCAAACTGCTCAGACAAGCCGGGAGAGAAGAGGTGCACAGCCAATCCGTGTGTCGCTGCGCTGTCGCTAGCAGGAAGCAGGGGCTTGAGAGTCATAGTGAAACGGCGTTGGTCAAAGACGGGGTGTATGTCGGAGCGGAAAAGTAGGGCGTTGCGTGGAACGTCGATAGGCTCGATTTCCGGGCGAGGGGCTACGCCGTACTGGAACATTGTGCTCTGTCGAAACCAATCTACTTCGGTGCGCGGGATGAGATGGGCGTGCTCGGTGCCTTCGATGGTAGCGGTCAAGCGACAGCAGATGTCGCGCGCAAGGAGGGTGTCTGTCAGGCTCCCCTGGCGAGGCAATGCACCGCAGGTGGCATGTTGGGTATTCTGAATTGCGACCAGCTTGATGGCAGGCTTCCGTGTGGAAAGCGCCAGTGTGCGAAAGTAGGGACGAGAGGATACTTTTCTATCGGGTTTTTGTTAGCAGTTTATAGCAGAGTCGTTGTGCGGACTGACCTTCGGCGTCGTCGGATACGCGGAAGTAGTATTCTTTGCCCATCAAGACGCCGTCTCGCTGTGTCAGGACTCTGCTTCCGGTCCTCTGTTCGCAAAGGAAGCCATCCCAGCGGTTTCCAGCGACGACAGCGCATGCGATGAGAGCCGTTTCGTGATGAATACCTCCCTGCGCATCGTCCAGCGCGGGTAGGACCATGATGATGTTGTGCCCGTCAGGATAGCCTGGGTGCCGAAATGTCACGGTGCATGTCACATCGTCGGGAACGTCCTTTCCGCCATCTTGATGTGTAGGAGCAGCGCAAGGTGGCTATAGTTGAGCCATGCCGACGGCGAGGGCGACGACGACGACGACGACAACGATGACGACAGCGACAGAGGTTGGAGATGCAGACGCAGACGACCTGCCTCCAGGTTTGTCTTGATGTGCCGTGGCACGACAACCGACTCTTCCCGTCCGGAAGACGTGCGAAGCGGCGCGCTGGCGCTAGTCTCCGCCGAAAGCATTCTACAGTATCGATCATAGTCATCCGCAGTCTGTGTGAACCCTGATTACCAAATTGTCGCGTATCACTACCCTACACTTTCAGGAATTCTCGAAGAGGTAGAAGCCGGGCAGCATGTTGGAGCGCTTGGTAGAGCGCTGGTACCTAAGGCCCGAGCTTTACCCGACCTCGACTCACGATTACAGTTTCTGTCTACGCCGACCACAGCCAAGTCCCGCTCAGGCACACTCCCCATCATATATGTAGTGGTAGCTGAACATCACGTCGAGATTGTTTTTGAACGCATCCGCTTGTAGAAGACAACACATCGAGAAGATAAAGGCAAGTGAAGCCGAATTCTGTAACACGGCAGGTACAAGTTAAATGAAAAACGTGACTTGGCGGCCCCTCTCGTCGCGTCAACCAACGAAAAAACGATTTACACAACCAAGACAAGTCAATACTTGACTTCGCTAAGGTCTGACCCGAAGATCAAATGACACCATAGCATCTATCGGCCGGTCCGTCAAGCGACAGCGACCTATACCTACGCATACACAGACGATAAACATGTCGAATCCACACCAACTCCCACCTCCGGTCAGCGCAAAACCTAATCGCCGTTTCTTCGACTCGTGGAACTCGTCCTCGACCGGCCACCAAAGAGCAGACAACAGCCTCGTAGGGAGCACGAGTTGGCGTGAGTCGCGCAGTCTGAAACTCAGCAATCAGTTTGGCGGTGGAGCTTCCGGCGGTGCTCGACTTGCAGATACTGTTGGTGCTGGTAGTAAAAGCTTCGGCAAAGACGGCAGATTGGAAAATTGAAGCTGGGCCAAGGGCGCACCTGGTCTGAGGGGCAGAGGTCAAATCAGTGTGGTCGAAGCTTTTAGGGTCAAACAAGTTGGCGTCGAGGATACGGCGCATGAGAAGGCAAAGACAAAGGTTATGGTCGATGGAGCCAGAGAGCAAGAGCTGGATCTTTTCGGGATACCGAGCGCACAACCGGTTCACGAAGCCTCATCTCAAGACCAAGAACAAATGTCGAGTTACGAGGAGCACCTCCTACGCGAGAACTCGAGTCCTGATGAGCAGGCAAAAGAGACTCACCAGGATCAGAATAAAGAAAGCGCCACCACATCAAACCCTCCTCAGATGTTTGCAGGGACTTGCATTTATATCAATGGCAGCACATATCCAATCATCTCGGATCACAAGTTAAAACATCTGCTCGTAACCCATGGTGCACGCCTCAGCATTCACCTCGGGCGTCGCTCTGTGACTCACGTCATCTTAGGTCGGCCGAATGCGTCGGCTGTTCCAGGTGCTGGTGGTGGCCTTTCGGCTTCGAAGATGCAGAGAGAGATAACCAAGATTAGAGGCAAGAGTGTCAAGTTTGTCACGGTTGAGTGGGTCATAGAGAGCGTGGCTAACGGGAAGAGAGCACCTGAACAAAATTTCGAGGCTGTGAGACTAGCTTCAAAGGGTACGGGAGGAGTCCAGCAGATGTTTGCGAAGGCTGCGAAGAAGGGATGAGAAGATACGATGCAGCATTATTACTGATGGATAAGTTTGTGCTCACTCATAACAATTGCACAAAACCACTTTGAGCATTCCTGCGTTAGTATCCACGCTCCTCAACATGCTTGATACGGACGAACGTCGTTCGATATGGCATCTGGATACCTGACCAGCAACATGTCGAATTATCGATCTAAGTACGGTGCATAACTCAGTCGAGTTGGTTAGAAACAACGATTTCAAGTAAGCGGGGTGCGAATGCGGGGGATCTGAATCTACGGTACTATATCGCCTGGTGGGGCGCCGGGACCAATAGCTAAATTGGTCTCGGCAGCGCCTTATTGGACAAATATCTGGCCCCATTGCCTCTTTTGAAAAGGCTGGAGGTACCACTTTCGATAATTACCAACCAACATCATGCAAGCAATCCAGACTGTATGACTTGTTAGCTGCGTAGCTGGGCGAGACTTGTTACATCCTTATGCTTGCGTGTACGCACATCACGTCGAGCTGCACGTCTCTATACCTAATGGCCCCATTGAGAAGATATAAGTACCTGCTGAGAGTCACCAGTGAGTCATATATACTCTGCATACTCTTCATCATCTGTCTGCCTTTTCGCCTCGTTCATGGAAGATTGTTATCGGGATGCATCAACCTTTTGTCGCCAGCCAGACTGTGGACTACGCGGCATTCTCAAGATCAGTAATGACAGTGGGATGAGACTCTGTTATATGTGTCCAAAACATAAAGACATGATCCGATGGCACGACAAAAAGGGCATCGGTCAGACTAACCCCCCGTGCCTCTGTCCTAAACCATCTCGACGTATCAAGACCAAATTTATTTCCAATGCGCTAAGAACAACTGCGGCTTTTCAAGTATGTACCTCCTAAGCTATGAGAACTGTCCATGGATCTGATGGTGCAAAGGTTACGGTGGTAAAGCTGAGTAGTACTTCTCTCTTCGCTTTCGAAGCAAGAATAGGGTCTGCAAACCTCAGCTCAGTATAGCAGCAGAATAGAAGCTGCTATGTGCTTGAACAGTATTTGAGCAACTCGCTCACGTGAACTGCATCTGGGGAAGAGTTTTAGAGGGCTGAATACGAGGGGTGAGGTCCATCTGCTTCCTTTTGGCAAAGATGCTGCCTATCTATATGATGACCAATGCAATAAAAATGGGTGCAAAAACATACTTAAGGCTCTGCCATGCATCTGTAATCGCGCCGTCGATCAATCGATCTTCATCATCTCAACTACCTTGGGGAATTACCTGGGTAATCGAGCCAGACTTCAAAAGAGCGCATATGCGGACACTCTTTCCCTCTTGATTACGCACCCTAGACAGCAGGCACCATACAGCCAGACGATTTATAGTGACTGGGATCGCAGATCGTGCAAAGGCTAGCTACACATGCCCTGCAAGATGATCGGGCAAAAGTTATCGGCAAAAGGGTAAGTTGCGAAGTATCGATGTGCCTTATTAAACGGGAAGAGTGAGCTGATCTTCTGGCGGATCACACCTTGATAAATGCTAAGACGCAATCCCTGACAAAAGCAGTGAGTGCGACAACAGTTAGCCCTATCACAACGCATGAAAAGGTCTCCAGCGTCGAGATCTTCGAAGCCAGGTGGTCCATCTCGGCACGGGTAACTATAGTTGATGGTGCGCTAACTGTGTGTAGGTTGGACAGGAGTTAGCACTTCTTGTAGCCCGGAAGATGTAATAGCGATCACCAAGGCCTCTGATGAATCTGCAGCGACGTGTCTGAGGCTGGACTCCCATAACGAGCAAAGACAGCGCGTCCACGGTCGGGCGTCAGTGGCGACAGACGAGCTAGGGTGCTCGAGCCGCACATCACGAATTCATCGTGTCGGCGAGTGGAGCTTTGGAAAATCGATACGAAAGTTATATTGCGATGGAAGAGTATAATAGAACGTGACTTGGAATGTTGAGGTCGAAGGGTTAGTTTCTTCGATGAGCGACCGATGACAAAGGTAGATACTTGGCTTTCGGCAACACTCCGGATACTACCTAACCGGCCGAGAGTCCAAGTCTTCTAGAACCGTGACAAAGTCCAAAGCTGCGTTGCACCGACTCCGAAGATGGGTCTTACATACCTTTTTCACAGAACCATATTTCGCGGGGGATCAGCTTGCTCAGGCTCGATGTTATTTGGCAGAACGTCGCAAGAATCAAACTCTAGCGCCGCGTTCGAGTCGGCGTCGCGTTCGTGTCGGGAAGTTTTGCTTGGCGTCTGCTTCCATTTTCCATCCTGTCACAATGGATTGTAGGATGGAGAGTCCAAGGGAATGGCTAGATGAAGGTGTTGTAGCCTGTGATGTGTGTAGCATGATTAGACGTCGTGTCCATATTTCTGAAAAAGGGACTGAAGGCTAGAGTACCCAGAACGTCTCCGATGATACGGGCAAGCACTGGGAGGGAACACAATATCATGAACGCGTCGTCTGCAATGGCTTGAACAGCATCTTGTTTCATCCGTCCCCATTCCATTCATCCTCGTTCCGATCGTCCCGCTTCCTCTTCGTTGCATCTTTGTAGATGTATACAAATCTCGCATAGATCGATGTAATACTGGACATTGCTTGAACTCGAAGAATGAGGGTAGAGCAAAGTTGAGTAAAGAAGTTCCTCGGCCGAGAGCAAGGATACGGCACCGCCATCCTCTACATCGACGCCTCGGTAACAAATGGGATCAGCGGATGTGCAGTAGTTAAGGGAAGCGGCCCTGGGCCGATCGAAACGATATACCAAGCCACGATAGGATGGGCGAGCACGTGACCGGTCCTGTCGGCCGAACTTCAAGCTATCAAACAGGCGGTCGACTACATAGTGCCGGTCCGGAGCTGGAGCTACCATAACTACATTATAGCTATAGACAGTCAAGATGTCATTAAGGCGGTCAAGAAGAGCAAAATAGCCACCGAAAACAGAGAGGCACTCCAGGGCGTCCTCGAGTCGCTAGAAGAGGCCGAACGCTACAAGGTCAACATCAAATTGATGTGGGTCCCAGGACATCAAGACATTCCGGGAACTAGCTAGCACACGTCGCCGCCTAAGACACGACAAAGCTAGAAAGCAAGCCTACGACAGACCTGACAGCACGTATACGAGAGCATAGGTCCGTTAAAGACCCAGTGGTAGAGGAGGTCAAGCGTTAGGCAGAGGAAAGCCTACGCGAGACAGGCTTAGGCACGTAGGGACAGTACACTCAGCGACTCGATGCGGCGCTGCCAGGGAAACACACGCTAAAGCTATATGGATCGCTTGACTTGGATCAAGCGGCGGTGCTCGTCTAAGCACGCACGAACAATACACATCTCAACTCGGACCTAGCGAGGCTCCGGGTAGAGGAAAATGCGAAGTACCAATGCGGGATGGAGGACGAAGCAGTAGCGCACGTTCTGCTAAGATGTCCTCCGTGGGTGGAGGGAAGACCGGCGATGATGAAGGCGGCAGGAAGAAGGCGGGGAGATCTCTCATACATGCTAGGAGGCTATAGCAAGAAGAGAGAGCTGGGCACGGGGAAGTCAGCGGATGACTCGATGGAGAAGTGTGCGCCAAATTTGGAATTGGTAAAGATAATGATCTAGTTCCTTTTACAGACAACCAGAATGGGGGCTACGCCACTACAAGGACAGAGCGAGGAAGGGCAAGGATAGGGGAGTTTTGGATGGTTTACCAGGTCGAACTTGAGCTTAAGCATCGGGCACAGTGATAAAGCAACGTTGAGGATAGCTCATACAGACGAAAAGACTGTAAATAGCTTACAAGAATCGACCAACCAACCAATCAACTATATTAGGTAGGCAAGAGCCGCGTCCTGCTAATGACTTTTCAGCACCCGAACGTAGAACTATTCAGCCTGATTGGCCTAGAAAAATTCCCATAGTTCGTACTTATAGGCAATTCTTAGAGAGTCTCGTCCACGTAGTATTGCCTTTTCAAAATCGACACGCTGTTCCTCTCTCAGCGTGGTCACTGGTATTCCAGACGGCAGATTAGTATGGCAACAACCTCCTTTATAGTACAGACTAAGTTGTGTCCTACAGCTAATTCGAAGGAGAATCTCGTAAAGACATATCATAGCATCTGGATGGTAGAGAACTGGTTCTAGCCCTTGCACCGAACGTTCTGACTGTGGCAAGAATCCTAGGCCAGCGAGAAGTGTTTGCACGAAATCTGGTATTGACAATAGAGATTCCAGACAATCAGGTTTTATGGAGAAGTCGGACTCTCTAAACAGTATTCAATTTTGACTCTGGCAAGCTCGATTGCTGTCCAATAGCCTTGACGGCGGCATATCGTACGTTAGGATCTTCGTCACGAAGCAGTGTTATGACCTCGACAAGTGCGGACTTTGGTAAGCTCGATTGCCTTCCAATAGTTTTGATGGCGGCTATTCGCAAGTCTCGACTCCGAGCCGGATTCTTAGCAACTGCTGTCAAGATCGGCTCTAATAGGTGGACATCAGCAAGACGTAGTGAGTCCAACAGCAGCAGCTTTCTTTCATCGTTGCGAAGAGAATGGAAAGTCAGTCCTAGAATCCTGGCAGGAAAGTTTGGTTCCTCCACTAGATAAGAAGCTCCAAGAAAATCAACTTCGAACAAAACCCAGCGCTTCAATCGCTGGTCATAGTTTGATTGGATGAAATTTGCAGGCAAAAAGACCTGATGGGCAGGTCCAAGAAGATCGATCGGTTCTTGCTCAACAGCCTGCAAAAACCGTTCAACTCCTTCGTCACTACCATCGTCATTCATCAGTTCGACAACGAAGCCCCACATGATATGATACCGCACGTCGTACTTGTGCTGCTGGAGGGAATCTTCGCACGAAATCTTCGAACGACCGTATCTTTTGCTATCCAGGTCGATGCACTCAAGATCCTTGCCGTCCTCCCATCTTTCTACAAAATACTTTGCAGTGAAGTATTCTTGGAAAGTCAGGTGAATAAAGTGATAGCTTTGCTTCCATATCTCATCGTGGGGATTTGATGAACGCAGAAAAGACATGTTGCCAAACCACATTGGTTCGCCTGGACACAAGGCTCTTGAGAAGGGCCTCTCTGTGGCGCTCCTGAAACTCGATCACATTACTGCGGAGACCGCTGGAAGCGAGTCTTCCAAGCATCTCACACTCTTCCGAAGTATGGTTCGCGATCTCTGTGGGAAGTGGATTCTCAAGCAAAGGACATCCGGGCTTAGCGTAGCGTTCAATGTCCTTGATCTACAGCTTCTGTGTGATTGCTGTATATATACTGGTCATCATTCTGGGTATCTCTTCCATTGTTGAGTCCTGATCGTGGATATCGTCCTTCAATGTGAAGCAGAGTGCGTCAAGCTGGATCGGAATCCGCACGAGGCTTTGCATGAGCTGATTCTTCCGAAGATAAGTCTTGATAGCCATGGCATCTTCATGATCCACGACGACTGTGTCGATGTATTCCTCTACTTCAGTCTCGCCAAAGCCAATTGTGTCCAGGTCCATATCGGGTCTTTGACATCCGTGGAGAATTCCAGCTTGAGGACGAGCAGTAATGAGCACGTTTGGTCTGTTCAAGAGTCCTTGCAGAAACCGGCGTGCGTCGTGAGAGGGTCCATTCCTGCGTTCCATCACCATCTCCGCGACCTCGTCTAAACCATCTAAGAGGAACAGTGTCTCTCGCGACTGGTCCTCATCCATGCATCGCGCTAAAGCTCCAGAAAGAGAGTCGCGACTTGGACCTTCCCAGAAAAAGATCTCTCTAAGCATGCCATCAAGCGTGTACGGTTTGGGCATGGTCTTCAAGTCACGTAATTGGACCCAGATCACTCGCTGGAATAGATTCTGCCACATACCTTCTGTGATGAAGTCGTGGACAATCTTCTTGCATAGTGTAGTCTTTCCTACGCCCGCGCAGCCTCGAATAAGTATTCTTCTGGGTCGTAGTCTGATCCCATCGGGTTGCTCACGCTCGTCAAAGAGCGTCGTTAGCTTGATGAGATCCTCTTTACGAGGTGTTTCGATATTCAGTCGATCCTCCAGGGAAAATGGTGAAGGACTCGACGGTGGTCCCTCTCCTTCGCCGTTTGAACTGACATTCAGATGTTTCCTGTGCTGATCTGTGAGGGTGAGATTTATGTAGCACCTGACCATCGGCAACGGGCTGCCCGAGAGTCTGGTAATTTCAAGATGCTCTGTAGTGTAGTGTTTATCACGGATCCAGGCGTCTGCTTCCCGAATCATCTTCCATGGCCCTGCTAGTTCGTTAGCACGATTTGCACATGTATGTCCAGCTGAAGATCTTTATCTCGTGCACTATAGAAGAAATTTTGCGGACGGTACAGGTCATCTTGCATGAGCCGTAGTCGTCGTACTCTGAACACAAGGTTCAAATTTCTTCATTCGCTTGTCGCTAACCACTTGTCGGTCTACTTTAGCTAGCACAAAATTCGACGTCACCCTACCTTCTTGGTACATGTCTAGTAAAAAGTTCTTGACCTTCTTGTATTCTCCATCGTCGAGACTGTCGAACTTGCATATTGCGATGTGGTCGGCCTGAATGGAAGCTTTGCGCACGTGAAATCCGTCTATCACCGCCGAGAACTCTCCAACGATCTGTATCAAGGTTTCAGCTAGTACATATCTCGAGAAACTTGTGTATACTCACCATGTGTCTCATGGTAGTAAGCTCTTCGTAGATGCACTTGATTGGCATCTCCTTGCTGATGGTCGCAAAGCTTGCGCGTTGAGCTTCTAGAACATCGGACTCTTTCTGCAATGCATTCAACAAGTGCTCGTTAGGAAACTTCGCCGCTTTATAGATGACGTCGGCAAAGCGCACTGTGTCGCTTCCGCGGTGAGGAGTCGCGAGGAAGACCACACCCAGCGTGCTCTCACCAATCTAGCCTAGCTGGAGGTCTTGTTGGTTGGTAAAGTATTCTTTAGAACGTATCAAAGCCTGACACCATGTATAAGCGCGGCTACACATTATGGGATTCTAGCCAGGTGTACCTGTTTTATCACCAGGCCTCCTAAACTGTGTCCGACAAAGATGAGTGGTTTCGTTACAGCGTTCGCCGCCCGCCTTTCATTCTTGAGATCAACCAAGAGGTTCTCCACGTGTCCGAAGATGAAGTTCTGGCTGGTGGCTGCCGCGAGGTGTACGGCCGAGGTATCGTAGCCGAGATTAGTCATGCCAGTCAGTACTGCAGTGCGAACTCAAGAAGCGAGGATGAACAATGTAGTACCGTCATTACTCTTGCTTGCGGCAGATCTTCGGGAAGGATGTCGCGTGGCCAGCGGCACGAGCCCTTGCTCCAGGTGTTCAGGCGATGACCACGAAGGCCGTGCACAAAGAGAATGCTAGCAGGATAACCAGTATCAATGAGATGATAGATGCGCCAAAGATACACAACGTACTCTATCTCGTGGCGGCCTTGAGCTGGAGTGTGAAGAACACTGATGCCTTGATTCGAGTCCATTATCGAATATATGCGAATGTCTGCGTCGCCTCCCCCCAGTGCAAACATCTCGTTTGGGCACTCGAGACGCAACATAGCGGTCTTTTCTCGCCTGGAACGTGGTACTGGCTGGATATTGGCAACGAGACAAGCAAGTCGCTCGGCATTGACAAAATTGTCGCGTCCTACGATCTTGGTCAGAATCGGGTCGTAGTGGAGCAGGCAAAGGACTACCTTTGCATACTACTGAACGAACACATGTTGGATTACCAGAAAGACGTTTATGTTCTAATAGGCGGTCAACAATTGGTTTTTCGCTTGACAGCGAGCAGAACTGTCCAAGAAGACAGTCTGAAACAACGCAACGACTGGCGGATGATCTTCTCAGCTCGAATCACTTTGACACAGCAAGACGGAACATGGCATGGCTTCAGCAGTGAATAACTGGATGCATCTACATATTCGAATACGATCCAGCGCTTTTCAAATCACCAGATCATTACCCTGCCTCTGCCTGACAAATGAGGACGATAATCGCGACGAGAGGGGACTCTCCTCGCCCAGAAGACGTGCAGCTAAACTGATCACGACGTTGCAGGCCGGAAGCACCGTCTTTCACCTCTTTCCGAACGTCACCGACCATCAGTGGAAGCATGTGATCAGTGATAAGATCGTGTTACAGATTCTTGGCACTCGGTACCGTCTGCTGGATCTTTTGCACGTCACGTTGCCGCTAACGATACCAGTAACCTATCCATCCACTCTTCGATCCCAGTTCCATCGTCCAGGACAGCTCCAGAAGGTAAAGTAGACCAATCGTTGCGGGGGACTGCTAAAAAGTCATGGTCCTGACAAGATGGCGTATTATTGCCTAGGCGTCCTTCTAGCTTGTAGTCTCGATGGCAGGCAGGGCACAAATCGACGTCCTCGCATGACTGACAGACGTAGCGAATGCTTGGCAACTGGATCTGTTTATCACACCCATCACAAATCACATTGCCATGGAAAAGGCCTTGTTGACCTCCGATGATCTGCTGCTCGAAAGTGATGACAGCACCCTGGTGATCCCCTCTCAACAAAAGCATGTGCCCAAGAGGATTCACAAGGTTGACTCTCGCCTGGTTATATATCGTCCATAAGCGAATGATAGCGAAAACCAACCTTGCGGATAAATGTTCGCTGGCCGAGAAAGTTGAAATTTGGACTCTAGATTTATTGACCGCAAGAGCGTAGAGATAGTGCAGCTTGCGATAGAGAGCGCCGAGGTTGCGGACCGTGTCGAGTGTCGACGTGTGCTCGGGCCCAAGTGCCTTCTCGAAGCCTGCCAGTGCTCGCTCGTACATCTTCTCTGCCTCTGCAAGCTTGCCCTGGCCGCTATAGAGACGGCCTAGGTTGCGGACCGTGTCGAGTGTCGACGTGTGCTCGGGCCCAAGTGCCTTCTCGA
>ERZ794946.568-NODE-568-length-14162-cov-4.007372_pt1 | contig 14162 bp, 16 predicted proteins | sample MGYA00433072_ERZ794946 | MGnify/ENA primary metagenome ERZ794946 (study PRJEB30137, sample SAMN04331413) | food metagenome | isolation source: Y3 must sample point D1 replicate A | place: Australia: South Australia | collected 2014 ...
ACCCGTCCGCGAACACACCCCCCGATGGGCAGCAACTCCTTCTCGTATGGCCATGCCCGTCCGCACACGTCCCGGTCCCCGTCAACGTCAGGCTCCTCCATTCGTCGTAAACAAAGACCCAGTAGTGCTGGACAATGCCTACAGCTCCTTCCTCGGCAAGAACGGCGACACACTTCTACCCGAAGAGCTCAAGTGGCTAGCAGTAACCCACAAGTCCTTTGATCACGCGAGAAGAGGTTTCAACGACAAGCTCGCTTTCCTGGGAAAGAGATTGTGCGATATGCAATGCGATCTGGCCCTGCTGGAACAACAGGATCCTCTCAACACAAAGGCTTTCAACAGACGCAAGCCCTCGTCCAAGCAATACTTGCACCCGGCCATGAAGGGTGTGCACAATGTTTCCGAATTCGCAAGGAACAACACTTTGGACAAAGTGAGATTGGCTTCTTTGGCGCGGCAATACGGTCTGGACGGAGTTGTGAGATGGGTGCCGAGAAACGTGAGTTTGCACAAGAATACAATCAGAGGGGAAGGTCGCCTTGCTAACATGATCTGTCCAGGTCGACAACCTCTCATCATCCGGTGTCGATGTCGTGCTCGCGCATACTCTCTACTCGATTGTCGGAGCCGTCGCTATGGAAAAGGGAGGCGAATTCGCCACGAAGATTGTGAGGGAGAGGATACTGAGCCCTCTCGGCCTCAAGTAAACGTCAAAAAGAGCTTCGATCGCATACTGTACAATTGTATAACAGACATAACTTTCTTACTTCAAATTCATACCTTTGGAGGAGCATACTCCGGATATTCATTTCTATTTCGATAGCGCCCTTGGTCGGCCTTCTCGCTCACGCGCTTTACTCTGCTGACCAGTAGCAGAATATACCTTTGAGCCCATGCGACACGATCGTTTACCAATTCTCAATACACCTATCTTCATGTCTCGGCAACGTGAGAGGAAAGCACCAAGATTTCACCACAAGCAAGAGTTTTGTGTGCAACACGGACCTTTCCAGCACGACATTCGCAGTTTCAGACCTATCAAGTCCTATTACATGTGCACGCGCGCATTTCTCTCCCATACCTCCACGCTTGTCGACTAGCGGAAGCAAAGGAGAGTAATGAACACAGATGATGGAGTACAACGGGCAACACCGATACCACAATATCATCTTCTCCTCTCCCACAATACCATCTTCTCTTCTCCCACATTCACACTTCAATTCTACTCTCCTACTGCAACATCTCCGCAAACTATACCCTTAAACCTCGAACCATGGAACGAACACCTCTCAGGAAAACCGCAGGTCTCACTACCATCAAACAATTAGCTCTACCCATCTCTCACATCTCAACATCTCGACGCCCTAGCACGCACTATTCTATGCCGCAAGCCCTCCGTATCCTAGACCTTCCACTTACTCGAGAGTACAAAGAACCATACTCTACCCATCCGCGACCTTGGAGAGCAAAACTTGTTGTGTTGACCAAACTCATGCATTTTCCCCATCTATTTGAAAATCGTTCTCTTGTGGAACGCCCATTTGTGATACACGATATCTGTACATTCGCCCTCCTTCCTCTCTTCCTCTTTTTCTCAAAAAGGGCACATGCTTCTTCTCGAGCCTTTTAACGTCTTCTCGTCAATCCCCTCCTCTCGGCATTCTTAGCCTTCCTCACAGCACTCTTTCTCCAAGCCAAAAATCTGTTTCCAGGTTTGAACGCTTGAACCTGCACACCAGCTCTCTCGGCAGCTCTTCCAATCTCCCAATTCGCTGCTCTGTACTGGTATCCCGGTCGCAATGTCGGTGTCGCTCTGACAACCTCTCCTGTTTTTCTATCCTTGACGACCAATTTTCCTCTCTGCTCTGCAGGGCGTTGGCGGATAGTCGACGGCTTACCCTCGCCCATCTCTGCGTTTCCTGGCAAACCTGTTTCGGCGCCTGTGATGAGATCGCCCTGTACGGCAGCGACTTCGGTCTCGGGCATGAGGTGGGCTAGCATGCCTAGACGTCTACGGCGGACCGCATGAGGTGGTTGAGGAAGCACTTGAGCGCGCTCGAACACGACACCGATGTATTGGCGTTTCGGGTGCTTCAAGGGGTCTTTGTAATATTTCACGTAGCCCGGTTGGGTGGCGTAGATTGTGTGGTCGCGACCCATGGCGCAGTTGTCGCCTGGGAACCATTTCGTGCCGCGTTGGCGGAAGATGATGTTGCCGGGGATCACGTATTGTTCTGTTGCGTTGTGGTCAGTCTCTTGTGCTGTTTTTGTTGTGCGCAGTGTGCTAGTGTGTCTGTGTGTCGAGGGTTGTTTCTTGAATATGTCGAGGCAAGTGTATGATTCGAGAGAGAAAGAAGTGATGCATGTCCGTACCTCCACTCTTCTTAGCACCCAATCTCTTTCCTGCACCGTCCTTTGCAGAGTTGGCAGCTCCCTGGGCTTTGTGCGAGGCATATCGTACGGCGATGCTGGTGTTGGTGACGGCTGGCGAAGAAAGGCGCAATGCTGACAGGGCAGTCTCGATTGTGGTGATTGAGGGCGACGAGCCAGTGGGCAGCGCCCGTATCCTTTGGAACAACATGGCAGGCGAGAGTGTGCTGTGTGGTTGCGCGCGCTCTCTTATCGAACTCGCTGTCGATTGCTTGGTCTCGTCGACTTTCGACTTTCTACCGCCTCCGCATTTCCATCTCGGATGCGTGATGAGGACTTGGCGAGCGTGCTGGACTTTACACAGAAGCCGACGCCTTCGTATTCCAATCATGTTTGCAACAACGCGGCCTTCTTACACCTTTCCAGGCCTTCTTAAGACCCGTAATAGACTCTGATGCGATTGTGGTCATCTGTCAATATTGTAGTATAAATATGCTAATCACGGTCTTCACTTGTCATAGCCTTTCCCAGGTTTCGACCCTCTCCGCAGATCAAGCGCCGCTCTCTGCTCTCGCGCTTCAACCTCTTCTTCCAGCATGTGTGCAGTCAGTGGGCTCGTAGCCGCTGACTCTGGTCTGGATATCACACCTTCCATGTCAAGTATCGTCTGCTCACTCCAGCTCTTTGTCCTTACTCTTCTGGCGTCCGAGCCCATGTAGCTCTGTCTTGTGCCCACAAGCGTGAGCTCGTCCGAGTCTTCAAGCTCCTCTGCTATTTTTTCCAGCCTCTCGTCACTGACCATTGGTCTTGCTGAAGGCTGTTCTCGAACTGGTCCTTTCTCGACGTCAGGCTCGGAGGGTGCCATCGTGGATATCGTGTCGAGCGTAAGACTCCATCGAGGAGGTTGGCGTTCTTTCGTAGCCTGTGGGAAGAAGAATGTGATGAGTGGTTTGAGGGCGAGTAATGACGCGCATATTATGCCGACATTGGCTTCGACCATAGACCATGTCACCGCCTCTGCTGATGATGCTGTGTAGTTGTGTCGAGCATACGCATTGTGTACTACGACCAATCTGACAATCGAGACTGCGCAGGTGCTGTCTTCATGTCAGCTCATCATCTACAAACGCCAAAGAAGAAGCCTTACAAGAAGCCCAGTAAGAAGACGCCTACCAGTGCAATCTTCTGTCTTCGTGGCAACTTCAGGCGCGAAATGACTGGTATCGGCAATGCAAGCACTGCAAAGTCGAGGACGATATTGACACTCGTCACACTCAACCAATACGTCCTCGTACCTAGACAATGGCCCGGTGTCATCGGTCGCCAGACCTTCTTGACCGGATTACAGATGAAAATGGAGGCAAACACACCCCAGAAGAGCGATGGCAGTAGAGTCGCGAAGAGGAGCCATGTAAGACGTCGCATTGTACGAGTGGGAAAGATTCGCAGGTATTGCGTCAGGATGGATGCTTTGGTGACATGGATAAGGACGACGTAGAGGACATTCCAGCTGAGGAAGAGTTTGGCTGTCGTGTGCCGAATGTCGAGAGGATTGGACCAGGCGTAGCTGCCAAAGCCTGTGACGACCATGGCCACGGTAAGACCAAGGACGATCCAGGAAAGGAACTGCAGGAGTGTAAGTGTGATTCTGCCATGATGACAACGGTGAGAGGTTGAAATGGACGATGAATGGTTGTGATTGTTCGGTGAGCAAAAGGTAGTATGATGTGAGACAGTGGATCTCAAGAAAGAGATTGGTCAGGATGTGTGACGAGGCAGGTGCATTGCAACACCCACTTTCCACGAGCAGAGGCAAGAATACTCACAAGCGACACCACGATGACAAAATCATCGAATCCTATTGCCTTGACAAATTTGCATCGCACGACAAGTCGCAAGATCACCACAGCTGTCGCCAGTGCCGTCGTGATGATGGTTGGTGTGAGAGCATCCCATCGAAGATTCGGCTTGTCGTGGTGTGAGGTTGCTGCATCCACCATGGTCATCTTGTCGGTTTAGAAGTCGAAGGTAATCATAAGCGCCTTTGTCGACGGATGTATAGGGATCAAAAGATAACAGGAAGTCAAAAAGATATTGTTGTAGGTGAACGAAAAGTTTTGAAGATAGATTGATATAGAAGGAGCAACGCGAAACCTCTTTCCTCATCCGCCACCGAGTTACACGAAAAATACCAATTCTATCTTCCAATAGCAATCCAACCTTTTTCCCTTGTTCGCGTTGATGATCTTGTCGTTGGTGTAACGCTGTGCGCCCCTCCTTGATCAGCTTATAGGCCACCAAGCCATGTGACTTGTCATGCTTTGGGTAAGTATGGTGGAGTATTCCCCAAGGCTAAAGCCTGTACTACAAATCAAGCTTGATGATACAAAACTTTGACAGTGGATATCCGGGGTACAAGCTTTGCATGATGGCAGATGCGGAGAAGATATCGAAACGGCATGAGGGTGTTTGCGTAATAGAACGTCCATGTCCCATACCCATACTCTGGAGGGAATGACCTTGATAAGTGATTCGAAACCAGATAGCACCCTAGTATGATGGTGATGTGCTGGTATATGAGATTGAAGGTACACAGCCATACTGGTGTTTGCTGGAATATGTGTACCAGGCTTGTGAGATGGGTGAACGCACGAGACTCCAACGACGCTGATCAGAGTTCGAAGCCATCGATGCTTCCTTCTCAAGAGCTGAGAGATGTACGCGTCTTGATCTTCTCCACAGTAGATGGTATATAGAAGTGGCTGAGACCAGTCGAGTGTGTCACGCCCATCTACCAGACAGGCGGGAGCAGGAGCCATGTAGGGGTATTGTTCAGTCCGGAGGAGGAACTGATGCAGGCGTTTCCAGTCGCTGAGCTGGAGGAGATCCCCCTTGACGTTACAATCCGGGTGACGGTACCCGTTAGACCTGGAGTCGACGGACATATCCATGGTTGAGGCGCACTCAACTAGTTCCGAGCAGTGTCATACTCATTCCGTCCAGTGTAGATTTTGTATTCCAAGGTCGATTGGAGAGGAATTGGTGAGTGTCAGGTTGCTCAAAGCAACCCCGAACCAATCGATCAGTTGCGAGAGAAGAGAGCCATCTTTGCTTGAAGGTATGCCTGTACAGCGGCATCGTTGGCGTCCTTTGATCTGCCGGAGCTAACAGCATGAGCCGGGAGAGATTGAGTCCAGGCTTGGATAGCAGATGGGTTGTATCCGCCTTGAGGATGAGCAGGCATGGCGTATGTTGTTGGGGGCGAAGAGCTCATGTTCTGTCGAGAAAGGCTGTTTGCAGATTTGGTGACTGAAGACATGTTGAAGGTGAAGATGCAGGGAAGCAGTACGGGATACACCTTTTGTGAGGACGGGTATATATTATATAGTTTTTGAACTGCCGGATAAATCAAGAACTGAAATGATAGAACAAACTTCCGACAATTGCAAAGATGAAAGGAACTCTGCCTTCTTTTGACACGTCTCAGGGACGGGCGACCTCATGTATTTGTGTATTGCTTCCGAAAACTTGACTGATGTAGGTTTCGGGAGCCAAACGGTCTGATTGTTGAACGAACGAGGTGTGGAGTGCATGCCCCGAACGTATGCCTAAACCTGCCACTCCATCGCGTGCAGCAGGAGGAAGCGTGATGAATTGCAAATATTCAATCGATGCAACCATCGGATCATGATCAAGGACCCGGCTAGATGGTAGGTTGTATGAGTCGAGGGAAGAAGGAAAAGGCCGTTGTGCCCGGGTGTTTGAGGTAAGCTTCTTGGGGCCGCCGTTCGGCAACGCCTGATCAGACCAAGAAGGGGACCCATCTGACAAATATTGTGCATGAAGCCCAGCTTCAACAAGCAAATCGAACTGTAAGCGCTGTGTTATCTCTGGCATGAAATCATTCATCAATGTTGCAACCGAGCTGTTCCTGACAGAAGCGAGGTGAAATAGCGTCCCTGAGCACTTGAAGCAATCTAGCTGGTTTCAGACTTGTACGCACGATCTGGACTAGAAGTCGAAGCACATGCGATCAGGGTCTGACCCCCCACGCGATGATGGTGATACCTAGTAGAAGGTCCTTGGGGCTGGGAGATTGATTCTTCCGCGACTGCAACCCTTCTTGTTTGGTGCTTGACCTGCCTGCGACACAGGATTAGCTTGACAAATACCCTGCTTGCTGGAACGATATTGTTTTCTTGGAAGGATCAATCATGCAGATCCCTCATCATCGGCGACTCGTATTTCTGCTATTCCTGGCTGGAGAGTTCTTGACAATTGGTAAAGACGTTTACATGCGGTTGTTCACGGAGGTGCCGAAGGAGCAAAAGAAGGAATCAGCACGTTCGGCAGCGGGCCGTCAACTAGAGGTGGGATCTCGAAAGACTTCAAATTCCAAATTCCTAAACACATTCCAGAGGCAGCCCCAGTCTAAACTTGCCCAATCTCGACAAAGCCGCCCGCCAACGCCTTTCCATGTGTTCTTCGGCTTTGTGGTATGGCGCACGTTCTTCTTTTTGGAATGGGCCCAGATTCCACAAGATATGCTTATTCTGCGTGGTCCGATGGATTACAATCTGCTGAGGACAGTGCTGTTTTACGGCAAGTGTTGTGCAAAATCTCGTTGCTGTCGAAGTAAGCTTTCATTCTTCACCGACGCTCTGTAAAAGGAGCAGCCAATCAGCAGACGCGATGCCCAAGACTTCCAAATACTTCTTATAGGGCTGCAGCACGCAGGTCAACCTTTCGAAGAATGATAGCGACATCCAAAGCCGTTTCTGCCGTCAATGTCCGACACAACCCTTCCAGGGTTTTTTGCAGCATCATCTTACCAAGGTGTCATCACTCAAAAGACATGTGAAATAGATTGCTTTGCATCATCAAAGACCTCATCCCGCTGCCTCTTTCTTTCCATGCCCGTGCTCGTCTCCGCGTAGTCTTTCCCCAAGCACACCAGCACCAGGTTTGAGCGACCCTTTCGGATCAGAGCCGAATCACGGCAGCCATGCGTACGCCGTACGTCCGTACATCGTATAGAAACAGGGCGTTTTGTAGCTGCCGTACGGCATGGTTTGTTTGTCAGGCTTGCCTTGCTGGCTGGCTGACTTCTCTGACCGCCAGAGTGGACCTCTATCAAGCCACCATCGACTCCTTCGATTGTGCTAGGACGTTGAGACGCTTGTAAGATCTAGCGATGAGTTGTACAGAAACTAGTCGGTGAGGGAGTCGTGGTTATGGTAAATTAGCCCTGGGTTTCATGCACGTCAAACGGATATTCTCGGGACTCGCAATAAGCTTCGGTGAACAGAGTGTCGCGGCATCTTACCCTTTGGGGATGGCACAGTTCAAAGACAGACTACTCATCTTGGCAGTGGATGTCTGCTGGGACTAAGGACTCAAGAAAACAACTGTTATCATTATTACCTGTAGGATAAACTAACTAAGGGCTGCAAGCAAGGTTGTCCAAATTGCTATGCATCTAATTCCCAGAGCCGTGGGTGACGTTCCAATACCAAGAGAACAAAATGAAACGACGAAAAGCAATGGAGTCAAGTACCAAGACCACCCCTCATGATGACAATTAGAAATTCTTTTCGATCCTTGCAGTCGAAGCAAAACTGGGAGGATGACAGGTGCTCCTTCCGCCAAACATCTCATGCATGCCTGCACTCAACAGATACTGTAGGCACATCAACATTCTTAGTGTCGTATCCACATCTCTTCAGGAGTCGAAGATGGCGCCAAAGACCGGGATGCCACGGGACTCAAGACCGCTGACAACTTGTCTGGTGACGATGGCGTTGGAGATGATGACAATTGCCTCGGATTGAGACTCAACGTATCTGGCGTGGACCAGTCTGGTGATGTCGCCTCTGCCTGCCTTGGAAGTATCGACGATGCATGCGCCAGAGTCTGCTTCAAAGACCGAGTTGACGATAGCGTCGCCGTAGGATTCTCTAGGATCAGAGCCCATCCAGACTACATGCATTGGATGATCGGGGCAACTCTCGAGGAAAGACAGGCATGGACCGATGCCAGAGCCGGTTGCGACGACGAGAACTTTCTTGAACATCAGAGCGACGCGCATGACACCGTAGATAGGGGCTCCTTTGACCCAAATGCGTGTGGGAGGGTTGTCGATGAAGTCAGAGGTCCAGTCACCAGCTCTTGACATGAGCACCCTAAATCCCTGTTCATCACCGACTTTGGAGATGGTGGCGAAAGAATGGGTCTCCTTGAGAGGAGAGTCGGTGATGCGAATGCCTTGACAAACATCCATGCGCTTGTAGTCGAAGTGGAGGAGCGCAGCTCGGGGTGAGAGGACTTGGACATGGACATTGCGCATTCTGAGGCGACTCCAGGGGTATATAATGGCCAGGGTGATGATGATTAGACACCAGAAGAGCACACTCTTGACCATCAACAGGCCCACAGGCTCACCAGTCAGATAGTTTGTGGTAGCAATGGAGACACTGAGCTGTGTCCATAGGAGAGTGACGGAGAACCAGCCGACATAGCGATGAATGGCCTCGAAAGCATTGTGGTGAGAAACTCTGAAGGCAGGGATTGCAGCCAAGCTAATGATCAAGAGTAGGACGCTGGTGACGACAGCAAAGCCGAATGCAGAGCGCTTGTAAGGGTCACGAAGGTCGACGCCGAGAAGAATGGTGAAGAGCAAATACCAGAGCGAACCAGAGGTAGCGCAACCAGAATGGAAGCCGCCGTACGAGTAGACTTTGCCTCCGACTTTACGAACCGAGAGGGGTGCTGATGGCTTGAGGGTACATGCAAGGCGGAACAGAGCGTTGACAACGTGCTCGTTGCGGACGAGAATGGCGACGCAGAGGTTGATGGCAGCTGCGGTGGCTGCATCTGAGCTGGTAATGCTGGTAATCGGAGCGATAAGGACTGTGGTAAAGAGGTTGGCAAGAATGGTGAAGGCGAAGATTAGTCTGTAGAGGGAGAAGAAGTTCCAGAAACGTCTGGTGGTCTTGGTGCCCAGCTGAGCGGGGAGCTCCTGCGAGCAAGAGAGCCACTCCAGCTCAGCCTTGTCGGCGACGATGGGGTCTCTGATCTTCTCGCAGAGCTCCTCCTGCTCTTCAGAAATGGAAGGAGGAGCAAAAGGAGACTCCAACAGAGGGAGCAGCCATTGCTTCTCGCCCAGCCCAAGGTTAGAGAAGGGCTTGGCCTGGAGACGGAGGGCGCGAGCAAGGCGAGTCTCATCAGGGGAGAAGTCAATGGAACCATATTTGGCCATGGGCTCCGAGTTTGCACGCGGGCGGACCACCTCCATCATCACGGCCATTGAGGCGGCGGGAGGTCCCGAGAAGCGGCGTGCGGGCATCTTTGAGTGAGAGTGTTAGGTCGAAGGTTGGTGAGCATGTCGTAGCCATGACCATTGACTTACGGTGGCAAGAGGTAAAGAGGCGAAGCAAAACTCTGCAGATGCCTCCTTGAGATAGGGGCGGTGGAGGCAGAGCTGTCTTTCAGGAGTGTGCGTGTCGAATTGATGAGCGGCGAAAGAAAATGCTGCAAGAAAGAGACGTGGGCGAGAAGAACAGCGCAACAAAGAAAAGACTGACAGTGCAAAAATGAACGAACAATGGATGAAAAGAGCGTAGGTCGTCGTAGGTCTGAAGGTGGTGAAAGTTGAGCGCGGGTGAGACTCAACTTTTCGAGTATCACTCCGCTTTGACCACCATCATCACTACCGACCGATCGACCGACCGCGCAATCGGATGCGGCGTTCAACTTCACAAGCTCGGGCTATTGAGCTTCGACTTCCCAAGGAATGATGCTGGGCCAGATGATAATGCTGCCTCCTGATAGAGCACGCAGTTGCCTATTTGGTGTTTCCGGAAATCCAGTCAATCCCAGCCAGGTAGGTGTGCCTTCTACTTCACGGTCTCTCAAGATGCTCCCCTTTACTGCGCTCTCCGTTGTCCTTGCCGGCTCCTGTGTCGTTTGGTGCTGCTTTCTGATGATTCCATTAGATGCAGCAAACGCCAGAACTTGCATGCATGCATTCTGATTGTCCTGCTTTCTACCACACTTTCCTTTCTACCAAAGAGACCGTCAGTACACATAACGCACCCAGATACTTCCTACACATCAAGCTCTGCTTCAAAACTTCTGGATGCATGGCGACATTTGCTCAACCATTTGACGCGTCGACAGATGGCCATCATACCGTTTTCAGAGCAGTCATCAAGAGCTTGTATGCTTGACAGACTGCCAACTGCTCACAGGGCACATCGACTTGCTGCTAGCGTTATTGGATGGACTGAGATCTGCAGATTGTTGTTACAAAAGTCATGATACTAAGGTCACGTCTGAAGCAAGCTTCAATGGAGAAGTCACGATTGGGGTAATCATCGGTCGCAAAGACGACGCTGATTGGACACTCGGAACACGCCGCAAACGGCTGCGATAAGGGCTAATCTTCGGCTACATAATCGCGTAGCTAATCACATCAATACATCTTCGTTTGTGTTTCTCTACCATCTCTCGCGTCTTCTTGTTGCGCCCACTATACGCCATGCAAAGCTATGTATTCGACCTCCGACTATGATGATAGAACCTACCCAGAAGATTTGTACCCATGTCGCGACAAAGCTCTATACTAACTCCCGCACCGCCCACACCTATCTGAGATGCCTATCAAAATGCAAGAACCAATCCTGAAATCTTGAGCCCTCCGCTGAGAGCTCTGGATATCTTGAGCACTCTCCAGCTCTCAGCGGAAAGCTCAGCACCTTCGAAAAGTATCTTGCATTTCCATCAATGTCCCGATACTGGATCAGGAGTCTGGGAAGACAAAATGCTATGAATGCGTTTGAGTCGTTTGCTTCCCCGAACGCAGGGCTCGGCATAAAAATGCTGCATCCAAACTCTAGCTCCGACTGTTTGTTTCTTTCTTCTGCACGTCGCCATCAAGTACCAATTGTAAGTCACCCCTTGGTCATCAATTTCATCCTCTTCTACGTCATCTATCGAGTCAATGGCTCTCCATACATCCATGCCACTTTCGTTCGCCTCGACTGATCTGCGCATACCACTGCGATGCGCACAACTCACCAAATGCGCGAGTTTTATGCGCAGGATATTCGCTCTCCTCTCTTCTAGGCCTGCGCCTGGCGCACTCTTATGACCAGACGCGTCGTCTTCTCATACACCTACCTGCCATCCCCTATTATTCTACCACCCTCTTTTCCACCTCATAGCGCAATGTTCATTGCGAAATGTCAAGAATCTGGCTAACCATGTATTTACAGTGAGAAAGATGGCAACAGGCTCGCAAGCTCCTCTTCCATTCTACATGGACCTGCCCCGTTTCGTCCTGAACCACGGGACATATGATGAGAACAAACCAATTCTCATCGATGCCACCGCCCCTGAGCGGGTCATCACCAAGGCTCAGGCCAAGGAGATGGTAGAAAAGACGGCACGGGGTCTGCAAGCAGTAGGCCTCGAGCGCGGAGACACGGTGTGTGTCGTTCATTTGAACGACGTAAGTCATGAATGAACACTATTCTTAAAGGACTGGCTAACTAATGTGCGTGTTAGATCATGTACCCCGTGGTCTTCCTGGCCATCATCATGGCAGGCGGTGTGTTTTCGGGGGTCAACCCCATGTACAAGGCGGGTGAGCTTCGCCACCACTTCGAGGTCTCGGAGGCCAAATTTGTCCTCTCCGGTCCCGCTTCCCTCGCCGCGGTCTTCGAGGCCTCGGAGGGACTACTCGATGCTGGCAACATCATCGTCTGGGGTGAAGGAGAGGCCGGTGCTTCGACTGGTGCCCGGCATTCGCTCGCCAGTCTCATGGCTGGCCCTGCTGGTGCATCTGTCGTCGACCCGGTCATCTTCGATGACGAGACCCTCGCCAAGAACACCGTCGCCGTCCTCATGTCGACCAGTGGCACCACCGGCCTGCCGAAGATGGCCGCCAGGTCGCACTCGAGCCTCGTGACAGAGAATCTGGCTTTGCAAGAAAAGAGCACCAAGAACTACCATGTCGTTCGTCTCCTCTTTACCCCGTTCTTTCACGGCTTCACCGCCCCTCTCGCCCTTGTCGACGCTCTCGTTTCTGGCCACACCACTTACATCATGCCTCGGTTCAATCTCGAAGCCTGCGTCGAGTATGTCGAGCGATACGAAGTGACTGAGATGGCTGCCCCACCACCCGTCCTTTTGGCATTCTGGGGAATGACCGAGCATGAACGCAAAGCACTCCATTTGATCCGTACTGTTTGGAGTGGAGGTGCTCCCATGTCGGCTGCTCACCAGAAGAAAGCCTTGGGGATGTTTCACAAATACTCACGCATTGTCCAAGTCTACGGAATGACTGAAGCTGGTTGGATCACGACTTTCAGGTATCCTGAGCTTGATGAGACGGGTTCCGTGGGCAGCCTTCTTCCATCGTATGAAGCAAAGTAAGATCTGATTCGCCTATACAGCACAAGAAATTCACTGACACCTCTTTCTAGGATCATCAGAGCTGACGGTAGTGATGGTCGTACTGGCCAACAAGGCATGCTCCATGTGAAGGGTCCTATCAACATGCTCGGTTACTATAACAATCCCTCGGCGACCAGCGATACCCTTCAAGATGGCTGGCTGTCAACTGGCGACATCGGTTACTTCTCGCACGACCAAAAGCTCTACCTCACAGACCGCCAAAAGGACATAATCAAGTTCCGTGGTTGGCAAATCTCTCCCACAGAAATCGAAGCCTGTCTCCTCACAAATGACCTTGTCGCTGATGTCGGTGTTTTTGGCCACATTCTCTCCGAAATCCAGGAAGAAGTGCCCGTTGCGCATATTGTTTTGAAGGCTGGCATGCCCGAGTATGCCGCTCAGTTCGCCATTATGCAAGAATTGCGCGATCACTGCTACAAAAGGCTCACCAAATACAAGGTTATCGCTCTCGAGATGCGCTTCAAGACCAACATTCCCAAGAATCCTGCTGGAAAGATTCTGAGAAGAGAGATGCATCCTGAAGAGGTCTTTTGGAGATGGATAAAGAGCTGGCTTAACCTTTGTAAAGAGCAGAATGCAGGTCCACCAGAGGAGATGGAGGTCACTTGGGAGGAAGCTGAAAATGACGATACCCAAGACGATGAAGCTAAGAGAGTCGAAGAGGAGGAGAACAATCGCCTGGATGAGGAGCATGAGGTCATGGTGCAGATGATCGCCCGCCTGGACATCTGAAGACTGCATGAACAGCAGAGAGGTTTTCTGCTTTTTACTGAATTTGTTTTTTCGCGAGATACCCTTTACTGCGCTAATGATGACAAAGACAATTAACGAGTTCCAGAATCGTGTTTGCTGAAGTGATGTTTTGGTAGACCACGAAGGTATCCTACTGAGACTTCCCGAATATTTGCTTTCTGCCAGGCGGTTGTATAGGAAGTCGCTGCTTTCTCCGGGATGATACGGCACACCACGCTCCTTCCACGCGACTTCACACTCAAAGGCAGCACCACATGACTTCCTTTGATGGATGACAGTGTTGCTCTTTGCTCATTCCAGATTGCGGCTACATTTTCTCACACAAGACCAATATTTGCAACCAAGGTTAATCATATGGGTGGTATTTGTGAGATTGGCATAAACATTCTGTACAATTGAAAGGGTGAGATCTCGTGTTGGGATTTTATGCAAACGGAAAGAGCGATGATATTCTAGAGTAGTTATTTCCATCGTTGATCTCCATCATCCTCCACAGATCCCACACGTCCGGAGAACCCGGGCACCCTCATTCAAACTCCTCAACCCTCTCCAGCAGCATC
>ERZ794946.569-NODE-569-length-14159-cov-2.846568_pt1 | contig 14159 bp, 8 predicted proteins | sample MGYA00433072_ERZ794946 | MGnify/ENA primary metagenome ERZ794946 (study PRJEB30137, sample SAMN04331413) | food metagenome | isolation source: Y3 must sample point D1 replicate A | place: Australia: South Australia | collected 2014 ...
AAAGGTTACAAACAAAAGAATGATTTAGCAAGTCAAATGCCTAATGCCAAAACTGATCAAGATATCCTAGACAGTTTAGAAACTACACCGGATGATACTGTTGTTAAGCAAGTTTGGAGTAGAAAACCTTTATATGCCAAAGACTTGAACCATGAATTTTTAGGCGACATAAACTTTCAACAGATTGATTCTCAAGAATTTTATCACAATAACGAGTCTGCTGTAAGATTTTATGGTGTAACAGATACTGGGTATTCCATTATGTGTAGTGTTACTGGATTTCAACATTATTTATACATCCCTTCACCTTACGGAAACTTGAATGATCAACCGGCTGCATTAAAAAAGGAGTTAGAGGTGCTAGTTAAATACCTAAACGATAATTATTTGAATGGTAATAGTGGAGTTTCAGAAGGTGATAATGTATCAGAAAAGGTCACAAAAATTGAACAATGTTATAAACACAACATCTGGGGTTACCAGGGTGATGCCAAATTGCCATTTTTGAAAGTATATGTGAATAACCATGGGTCTATTTTTAAGATTAGAAAACAATTTGAAGATGGTAATATAAATATTCCAGGTAGATTTGTTTATGGAGAAAGAATGACTACCTTTGACAATATAGCTTATATGCTAAGATTGATGATTGATTTGAAAATAGTAGGAATGTCTTGGTTGACCTTACCTAAAAACAAACACAAATTTGTTACCAAGCATAACAAAATTTCCAATTGTCAAATAGAAACTTTGATTGATTATAAGGATTTAGTTGTCCATTCTGCTGATGATGCAGAATGGTCTAAATTTGCTCCTTTGAGAATCTTATCTTTTGATTTGGAATGTGCTGGTAGACCAGGTGTTTTCCCAGAACCTTCTGTTGATCCAGTTATTCAAATAGCTAATGTTGTTAACGTACAAGGTTCAGCTTCAAATTTACCTTTTGTAAAGAATGTTTTTACTGTTGATACATGTTCTGCCATCTCAGGGATTGAAGTCTTTTCTTATAAAAAGGAAGAAGATATGTTGTTAGGGTGGAAAGACTTTGTCAAAGAAGTTGATCCAGATATTATTATAGGTTACAACATTGAAGGTTTTGATTTACCGTACTTGCTAGATAGAGCTCAAAGCTTAAAGCTTGACTCGTTTCCATACTTTGGTAAATTGACCAATGTTAAAAACAATTATAAAACATCCACTTTCACATCTAAAGCCTTGGGTACAAGAGATAATAAGATTATTAACATTTCAGGTAGATTACAGCTGGACATATTAGCCTTTATCAGAAGGGAATATAAATTGAGATCTTATACTTTAAATGCTGTTTCTGCACACTTTTTGAATGAGCAAAAAGAAGATGTTCATTATTCTATTATTACTGATTTACATAATGGTGATGCTGATACCAGAAGAAGGTTGGCCATCTATTGTTTGAAAGATGCCTTGTTGCCATTAAAGCTATTAGAAAAATTAATGCCTTTGATCAATTATACCGAGATGAGTAGAGTTACTGGTGTCCCATTCAGTTATTTGTTAACCAGAGGTCAACAAATTAAGGTTATCTCCCAAATTTTTAGAAAATGTCTTTCTATAGATACTTTGGTACCAAATCTTACAGGGAAAAATGGTACTGATGAACAGTATGAAGGTGCTACAGTTATTGAACCTATCAGAGGTTTTTATAATATGCCAATAGCTACATTGGATTTCAATTCCCTATATCCATCTATCATTATGGCTCATAATTTGTGTTACACCACCCTGTTGGATAAAAATACTATATCAAGGTTGAAGTTGGTAAAAGATGAGGATTACATAGTAACTCCAAACGGTGATTGTTTTGTGATGGAGCATAAGAAAAAAGGTATCTTGCCTGAAATTCTAGATGAACTTATCAAAGCTAGATCTAAGGCTAAAAAACAATTAAAATCAGAAACAGATCCTTTTAGAAAGAAAGTTCTAGATGGTAAACAACTTGCTTTGAAAATATCTGCTAATTCTGTTTATGGTTTTACAGGTGCCACTATTGGTAAGTTACCTTGTTTGCAAATATCCTCTTCTGTTACTGCTTTTGGTAGAGAAATGATTTTGAAAACTAAGAAGTATGTTGAAGATCATTATACTATTAAAAACGGGTTCAAACATAATGCTGTTGTTGTTTATGGTGATACAGATTCTGTTATGATTAAATTTGGTACTGATGACCTTAAAGAATCAATGGCAATGGGGGATGAAGCTGCTAGAGCAATTTCTCAAATTTTCAAGAATCCTATTAATTTGGAATTTGAAAAATGTTACTTCCCTTATCTACTAATCAATAAAAAGAGATATGCTGGATTATATTGGACAAATCCAAATAACTATGATAAGTTAGATCAAAAAGGGTTGGCTTCCGTTAGAAGAGATTCTTGTCCTTTAGTTTCATTAGTTATGAATAAAATGTTGAAAAATATTTTAATTGATAGAGATGTTGATAAGGGTTTGAACTATTTAGATCAAATTATCAAAAGTGTTCTACAGAATAACATTGATATTTCCAAGCTAATTATATCCAAAGCCTTGGCTCCAAATTATACCAATCCACAGCCACATGCAGTGCTGGCTAAGAAAATAGCTAAAAGAGAGGGTACTGGTCCACAAGTTGGTGATAGAGTTGATTATGTTATTGTTGGGGGAAATACCAAGTTATACGACAGAGCTGAAGATCCCTTGTATGTCTTAGAAAACAACATTCCAATTGACTCTAAATATTATTTAAATCAACAATTAAAAAATCCTATAGTGTCCATTATTGGTCCTATTATTGGTGAAAATAAAGCTATTGCCAAATTTAATATAACTGAAATTACTATAACAACTGGTAAAACCGGTGCTTTGATGGGCTTTTTGAAAAAGGTAAGAACTTGTCAAAGTTGTAAGAATCCGTTGAAAAAAGATGATAAAGGACCTTTATGTGATAATTGTTCCCAAGATACTGGAAAAATATATTTGGATAAATTGATTGAAGTTAGAGAGATGCAAGACAGATTCAACCAACTTTGGACAAAATGCCAAAGATGTTCAGGATCTTTGCACAACGAAGTGTTGTGTTCTAATAAAAATTGTGACATATTTTACATGAGAATCAAGACAAAGAACAGCTTACAAGAAAAGTTGGAAACGATTTCTCAATGGTAAATATTTACTCGCGGTATATAAATCTTATAAATTTTATCTGAATAGTTTATTTTTTTGTTGAGATAGGTAGGAGTCTTGATGTTGCGATGGGGTAATTCTACTAATAATCTTATGATATTGAGATTGTGGTATTATATCATTGAACCAAGGATGATTCACAGCATCCATAACAGAAAATCTCTTTTTGGTATCAAGCTGCAATAAATTTGATATCAAATCTAAGGCAACGTCAGGTATATTATCCCAGTATGGAGAATAGAAGGCATATTTAGCCTCGATTATTTGCTGCTTCATGGAAGGAGGTCCCAATTGATCGCTAAATGGAGGAAACCCACAAAGTAAAATGTACAAAACAACACCTAATGACCACATATCGGTTTTCTCAGTGTATTCTAAATTTTGCAAAATTTCAGGACTTACATATCCAGGAGACCCACACATAGTCTTCGTTGCCACATGGTTATTGATTTGACTTTCTTGGCTGCCTCCTATGAATTTTGCTAAACCAAAATCTGCCAATTTAACGGTGACATCCAGCTCAGTGCTGTCCCACGGACCCAACTGTACTTGTTCATCTTGTGATTTTGATAAATCTTTATATTTGATTTCTAAAAGAACATTTTCCGGTTTTATATCTCTGTGAATGATGTGATTAAGGTGCAAATATTTGACCCCTGAAAGCAACTGTCTAAATATATTTTTGGATTCATCTACACTCAATTTACCTTTTTTAACAATTCTATTGAAAAGCTCTCCGCCATTTGCATATTCCATCACCAAAAAAGTTTTAAAAAATGTGGGTTCTTTTGGAATTGGCTCAATAAATGTGTCGTACAGCTTGACTATGTTGTCATGCTTCAAACCAACCAAAATATCACATTCTTTATCAAATTTGTACAAATCATCAATACTTTGCTTATAAAATTCTTTTATAGCTGCTTTCTTCTTTGTTAGCTTATTTATGCCTCTTTTCACCACAGCATAATGGCCATTACCCAGTTCTTCTTGGATTATATAGTAGTCATTTATAGACTTCTTCTTTTTAGTGTATAAAAGTTTCAACTTGATCTTTTCTCCCATCAATAGTTCATCACCATTGTACAAACGATAGTTTTCCTGGTTGTTTGTATTTTCTCCGTTTATTTTGGTTCCATTTCTTCCTATGCACTTAACATATAGAACATCCGTTGAGTTTTTGGTATCCATAGTAAGTTCTAGATGAACAGATGATACAAGCAGATCATTTACCTTCAAAGAACACTTAGAAGATCTACCAATTTTCAATACATTATTTGCTTCAGACAAAAAAAAGCTTCTTTTAATTTCAAAGTTTATATTAGGAATAAAATCTCCTAAGGATGATATTGTTGCTACAACATCATCAACATCATTGTTGTATTCGCTTGAATTGTTTGAATCAAAAGTAGCTTGTAATAACTGGGTAGGTTCCTCTTTCAAAGTTGATTGAACTTGTTTCAAAATTTCTTTATCCTCTTCCATAGGTTTGTGCTTTTTTGGGTTTATTTGGTATGATAATCTCTCAACCAATCTACCAGTGTCGTTTTCATCATTGACTGATGCTCTTCTTTTAATAGACATTCTAAGGTTAAGTTATGCTTTCTTTTGGCCGTTTAACAATATCTTGCAAGATGGTTTTAAGCTCCTATTTAAAGGTTTAATATATATGTTCAAGTTATTTAAAACCCGTATAAAATGCTAGAAATACTTAAACGGTGCTTTTGGAACTTTTTTTCCTCTCTCTTTTCCCCGTTGTAATAAAACGCGTGAAGATCAGATCTGTAAACTGAAAGGTAACCCGGCACATTTTATAACACTATCAGCTAACGAGATCGGCTATAAAGTCATCGCTGGATTCATAAACATCCCAGATCATATCGAGTATCTCCCTCTTAAATAGGTTCAGATTTCTGTTGTTAGTTGGAGGTTTGTATTCCATATAGCATTTAAATAAAACTTTCATGCATTGAATGCTATCAGCCTTTGGAGCAGAGTATTTTGAATCTTGAGAGTTGTATGTATTGTTGATCACATCTTTTTCTAGTTTTTCTTCAAAATTGCTTAAAAAACTTGGTAGATTGTTCAGTTTAATGAAATTACTTGTAAAATCACGTAGTTTCCATATCAACAAAAATTGTTCCTTTTCTTTAGCTTCGGATTTTGCAATTTCATCACAGTCAAATATAATCAAGTTCTTTTGTGGATAAGTATATGATGTGAACAAAGTGTTGCTAATAAAGAATCTGTAAACTTCGTTGTTATTCCAAATGTTCGATGACTTGATATCCGGCATCAAATGATCAATTTCAGGACTAATGGTCGTTGCTAATTGCTTTTTAATCAGGCAATAATATATGTAGTGTAGTTTTTCTACATTTTTATTGGAACCAGAATCATCAAAGCCTTTTAAAATAACATCTGAGTCTATGCTTTTCCAATCAATGTGAAGCTTGTCCATTTTATCCACAAATTCCCTCTTCAATTTCTCCAACTTTTTCTTCAATTGAGGGGTCCTTGTTAAATTACTGAAAGCTCTTGACTCGTATATTTTACTAACCATTTGAAATAAAGGTATTGTGTCGTTTAAGTTGTATCCCAAATTGACAAAATTTATCAAATACTGCATCAAAACCACTTCAAATCTACGATTGATAGGTATTTTAAGATCTTTGACATTGTCATAATCCTCAGTGTACAGCAAATTGCTGTCGTCATCCAGTTGATTTATTTGCACATTAAGTCCTCTGATAACATGTGGGTGTAAGAAATTAATTAATAATTTGTCTTGCAAAGGAAATTGATGACAATCATATAAATCTGCTACCAAAGATATGGTTATGTTGTTGTACAATACCCAATTTAAACTTTCATAGAAAATATCCGTATGCTGAGATTTTTTGTTAGAAGCTGAATAATATAAAGGTGAATGACTAGGATTCACATTCAAACCCAAAATACCCACTTTGCTAAACTTGGCAGTAACCGTTTTGTTGATGTTTTCGTGTATCAATCTTCTTACGGGATATTTTGCAAAGTTAAAATGCTTTGCTGTATTATGATCTTGATGCTTCATCATAATGAAGTATTTCAAGTAGGGCAAACACATCACCAATAAGTTAAAAGACTCACCATTCGTAATAAATAGTAAGTTTTCCATCTCACCATCAAATATGTTCATTTCGCCATCTAACTTTGAAAAGATTTTTTGAACCTTTTCAATGATTAGATCCACATTAGCAGTATCCGTGCTAATTGCTGGAATGTCTATTGTGATTTTTTTATTGATAGACTTCTCACTCTTTAATATTGAATTCAAGTTATCATCACAAATATCAGTAAAGATCTTTGAGTTCAATGTTTGATCCGTAACATTGGCATCGGCATGAGATCTTAAATCGCATACTTGAAAGCTGATGATTATATTTGTCTTGATATCTGAAAGCTTTTGCAACTTTGTGTTTGATAATTCATTATCGTATTTGTTTGACAAGTAAAGATGCATGTCACCATTATCAAGTCTATAGTGATCTCTTATACCTAACCCAATTTTGCTCCAAATACTTCTTTTATGGAAATATTCTTTAATGTTCGAGCTAGGTAAAAACATGCAATTGTCATACTTCAAAGCAATGTTTTTAGTATGATTTGGTGTATCTTCTCTTGAAATTCCGTATTTGCTGATCGCTTTATATGGAGTTTTTACACTCAACTGATTGATTAGCTCATCAAATTTATGATCAATCTCAATATTTATATTTCCAGTAAATGGATCGATTATTTGAGTTACTATACGTGATGTGTCATTTTTTTCAGGTTCTGAAGTATTAAAAAATCCTATGATGTTTGCTCGGCTTCCTTCTCGTTGATAAACACTAGTTAATGTACCTTGAATTGTTGAAAAAAGAGATCCTGAAGTAAATGAATTGAAATACCCCACGCTTTCCTGAGTTTGTTCTTCAGGTTTAGCAACATCCCCATTTGGTGGCTCTAACTCCAATTGACTTGATATAAATTCATCAGCTTCAAGAATTGTTGGATTAATTGGAGAAACATGACAATCTTCAATGGTTTTAGAAAAGAGATTGGTTCGATTTTCACCTTGATCTTTATTGGATGTGGGCAGGTTGTTAAAAACAGATAGTTGTGACTTGATAATTTTTGAGTTCATAATGTCCAAATTCTTAAATTCTGTAGTAAATTCAGAAATTATAATAGCTTGAAACTTTGGTTTAAAATCTTGTAATTCCAACTTCTGATTTATGTAGTGATAGAATGATTTTAAAATATTGAGTGGCATCGTGTTTGAATCAACATTATACTTTTTTAACTCACTTTGAAAGTTATCATCAAAAACCTCATTTATTAAATAAAAAACAGATAAAATTTCCTTATTTATCTCAGCTGTAGGTGGTTTTAAACCATATTTTCTCTTGATGCATACTAAAAGCAGGAGTTTATTTACATCGGACAAGTTCTGTACTAAATTGAGAGCTGAATTGTTCATTACGTCAAACTCAGATATGGTTTCTACAAATGTCGTGTTTTTATTATTATCATCGTCTTGTAAATCAGCTATATTTGTTGGTGGATTTGTATTGTATATGAGATTAGTTAAAGGAGTTATGTAGCTCCAGTAAGTACTCTGGTTCTGTTCTGACATGGCATAAAGCTACAAAAATCTAAAATATAAGAAGAATTTTCCACTAACCTGAATAAACGTTTATCAAAGTATTACTCTTCTTGGCCATTCAATCAGTCTTTATAATCTGATATCATATAATGGTAGTTTTTTTTGATTTTGCCTGCCAATTAGTAAAGTGCATTTATCAGATTAAGGGTGAAAAAAAAAAAAAAACATTATAATGGTTCCCACAGTATTACCAAAAACCCAAATTTAAGTTCTTATCTCCTAACGAATCCAGGAACCCAAACACAACCCAAATGTCAGTTTTATCTATGTCTTCATCCGAAACGACCAATAATTCATCTTCTATTAATGGCAGTATATCATTGACACCACTTAATTACTCTGTAGATCCATATAAAGACAAAACCCAAAAACACTTTGATACTTTTAAGCATAGTGTATTTCAGAAGTTGAATTATATCAGTCATTCACAATCAGAAGCAAATACCAATCCAAAAGAGGCAGGAGAGATAATCATAGATGAATCAACTCTTTTGAATTATATTGTCAACCCAGACACTTTGAACAAAAAAATCATATCCAATAATCTCTATCTAAACAACGAAGTTCAGACCCTTAAAAAACAACTTAACGACATGATCATAATGAACAGAATTTTGGATGATCAAAACAAAAATTTGTCTGATGAATTCACAGCAATGAAATTAGAGCAGCAATTGTCAAAATAAAGTTTTGAAAAAGTTGAAGGCTATTTATATAAATCTATTGATAATATTAGTTATTTTTAAGGAAAAAAACAATCTAGAAATCGTGCTTCAAGGAGAAAACTAAGTCATTGTTAGTTTCTGAATCGTATTCGTCATACAAGAAGCTACTGAACTTCTTTAAGTTATCTAAGCCTCTGACTTCACCAGCACATAAAGGCATCTTGACTAAGTGGTATAATTCATATAAATCGTTGATTTCTTCCAAGTATTTCTTTTGCATTTTCCATCTGGCTTGACATCTTTTACATTCATCATCACCATCAGCATATAACAATTGATTGATAACAATGTTGGAAACATCCATATCGTAACTGATTAATTCTTGAATTAATCTTTCAGTTTCGTATAAAGATAAGAATTCAGAAATACAAACACAAACAAAGGTGGTTAGATCTGGGTTAGTGAATTGATCTCTAATGGTTTCAACATTGGTCTTTAATTCTTCCATTTGCTTGTTCATGGCATTTAAGTCCATACCCTTACCTAAAGCACCGAAAGAGTTCATCATAGGACCTAAACTCTTAGTTAAACCACCGAAAGTATCTAATAACTTAGATAAGGTAGTTGGTAATTGCAAGAATCTCAAAGTGTGACCAGTTGGAGCAGTATCAAAAATAATGGTATCAAATTCAGCACCTTCACCTTGCTTTTTGATATGTTTCATGACTTCCATGAAAGATAAGGCTTCATCGATACCAGGGATTGAACCAGTCAATTCACCTAGCATACCACCACTACCACCGTTTAACAAGTCACTGATACCACCAGTAGATTGTTGTTCACCTTGGTTAGCGACAGCCATGTCGTTCATATCTTTCATAGCAGCAGAAGGGTCAATTTCCATACAGGACAAGTTGTTTAAACCAGTAACTTTCTTAGCGTCTTTACCGAACTTTTCACCAAAGGCATCAGACAAGTTATGGGCCGGATCAGTAGAGATCAATAAATAGTTCTTGTGTGGGTTTTTAGTGGCTAATTGAATAGCAATGGAGGAAGAAGTGGTTGTCTTACCAACACCACCTTTACCACCAACGAAAATCCACTTGTAGGTATCGGAGGTGATTAATTCTTTTAGATTTGGTTCAGCGGCAAATTCTTCGTCGAAATCGGACATGTTATGTGTATTATTTAGAGTGTTGTGTTATGGGTTTTGTATGTGTAGAATTATTATATTATATTCAGATTATCATATAGATTGTTCAAATTTAAATATTAAGTGAGAAAATACTGTGAATTTTCAGATGATAGCCGTCGTCCTTTTTTTTTGGTGGTGACAAGAAAAATTTTACATTATATTTTTTTTCACAATATTGACACTTTCTCGGTAGCGTTTATACCAAAACTATGTATAGGTATTTTTTTTTTAAATAGGTTGAGAACATTCTAGAAATTAATGGTAAACAAGATAAGGATGCTTAATGCCTAGATAACCATATATGTTCTAAGGCAAGAATAGGATTTATAGAGATGACAGCAGATATTGAAGAAAAAGAAGAGATAGTTAAGTTTGTTGAAAAAGACGAGGATTTGCTTGGATCCTCCTCAGAGCACGAAGCTGAGCCAGAGAAAGAAGAGGTCGAAGAAGAAGGGGATGCAGCAGAGGCAAAGGTTGAAGAAGAAGCTGCAGCAGAGGTAAATATTGAAGAAAATGCTGCAACTGACGCCAAAGTTGAAGCTGACAAAGAAGATGCTGTTTTAAAAGACCTAGGCCCAGTTGAAGCTGATATAACCGAAATTGCTGAACCAGCAGCTGCAGAGGTTTCAGCCGATATCGTTACTCAAACACCTGAGTCCCCAGAACCTACTCCTGTCGATGAAACTAATGTAGAACCTGCAAAAACTGAACTTCCAGCAGAAACCACTATCCAAACGCCTGAGTCACCAAAACCTGCCTCAGTTGTTGAAGGGAAAAAAGTTGAGGAAGAAACTAAAGAGCAAACTAGACTTAAAAAACTTGAAGAAGCAAGAAAGAAAATTGAGAGATTAAAGAATAAGAAAAATATCAATAATCAGCAGAGCAAAGAATCTACACCTATTGTTGAAGATGCTTCCAACAAACCCGATACAACTGAATTTAACTCTACCAACGGAAACGATAAATTAATTGAATTGAACAAAATCATTACCAATTTAAATAACACTATTAGAGATAAAGACGCTGAAATATTAAAGTTGAAAAATGAATTAAATAAGGAGAAGCAGCTAAACAAGGATTTGCAGCTTCAAGCACAAAACACTAACACTGGTGGCTCGTCTCCATTGACAGTATCATATGAACCTGTAGACTTCAATAAATGGAAAAATTACACCATTGATATGAGTGAGTGGAGATCTATTGGTTCAGGCCCTATAGTACAATTTTAGTTTTATATTCATAACCAATTAATAAATTTTATGTTTATTTTTCTTTTTATTTTTTATTTTTATAACATGATTATATACAAGATTTAATAATATAAGTCTTTCAATAGGCTCTTAGAAGTAGTATACATTGGCTGATGTTCTTACTAACAGCCTCATTTAAATCCATAACAGCACCGTACTTTTCATTTGCTATAGCTTGTGATAGAGTATAAATTTTTGAAGATTCGTTTTTTGAAAGAGGTAAAATTTCTCTGACTAAAACAACTTCACCAGGTTTGATGGCAGAAATATTCTTGAAAACAGGATCTTTACCCAAATCATTACTAGCCAAAGCTCTTATTTGTTTTAGATTTAATCTTAATGGTAAAGATGGAATTGACAAAGGAAGCATGTCATTAAAAGCGGCCTTATCGTTTCTGTATTTCAGTCCAACCCACAATCTTTTGTCTTTGACGTTTTTTTCTGTAACTTCAACGGCCTCGTCAACATCCGGTCCATTGGTTGATCCTCTTTGAATTGATGATACAAATCCATTCATCATTAATTTATAAGAAACTGCTAGATTTTGTTCAGTGTATGGAAGAGCTGTGATGGGGTTCTTAGCTCTAACGGAATTTTGCATATGAGCACAAAACTGACTTAGTTTGTATAAAGATAAACTCATTATATAAAGTTGGTTAACTATTGGTCTGTATGGTTATTTGTACAGGTTAGTATTGAAAAATAAGTATGTTAATACGAAGAAAAAAAGAAAATTTTTCTTCGTTAATGAAATCCTTCATAGAAATGGTTTAAGCCTGTGAGAAAAAAATGTATGAAAAAAAAAAAAAAAGTAAAGATTTATTGAACTTTCAATAAGTGTAAACAACGAAACCCCCAATAAGATAAGCCTTGTTAAAAAGTAAGCCGAAAACTTTATCATATAAACTCAACGATGTTTGCTAAAAGTAGCCTATCAAAGCTTTCAAATCAATCTTTTATTTTAAAATCTTTTAAAAGAAGCTTTTCCGTTAGAAAACCATTGTTAAATAAGGAATTCCATGGTAAAGCTAATGTTCTACCAAACTCATTTGCTAAAAGAATTGCCTTGTTATCTGTTTTGTCTATGGCTGGTGCATGTGTTTATTTAGACCAACATATGGAAATATTAGATAGATTTTACCATCCACAAGGACATAACTCAGATGAAAGAGTCACAAAGAGAAAAATAGCTAAGCTAAATGTTTTGAAGCACGATAATATTATACCTAAAAACATCAACTTTGTATTCTGTGAAGATCTACCTGAACAAGCTAAGAATGAAAAACTGTACATAGTTGATATCATCAAAATGATGGACTACTACGTTAATGAAGATGTCGAGGGTAGATACTCTAAGTTTATCAAAGATTTTATGAAAGCTCAAAATATTGATAGTTTAGAGCTATTAACCAAAAGAACTCCACCAGGATTTGTTTCTTTCCTAATTAATAAATACATTACCACTAACATATCTGGAGATTTCAATGGATCCCCTGTAAAATCTGAGAATTTGTACATCACCAATGCTCAATTAATGAGTTTAGATGAAATCTTCAAGTTTGAAATTGATTATTCCCTTGTTAACAAATTGTATTTGAAGAAAGAAAACAAGGATTTGAACGAAGACATGATTGAATACTTTGATACCGTTAATAAAATTACATACCTTTAAACAATTTTATTTCATAGCTGATTGTTATTAAGGCTTATATATAGTCTCCTGTAAATACTTCAAATGCTGTTTGATTATACACTCTCCTTTTTTGTACTCTTTGGTATAGTCATGGGGAAAGCTTATCTTTTCCTGACCTTCATCCAAATTCTCATTGTATGACTGAGTTAACCTATGTATGTGTTTGTCCGAATTCCAATGTTCTATTAATTTCAAATCGTTATTAAATTGATAGCCACATACATAACACTTGAACTTCTTGCTATTGGCACTATTATTTTTTTCATCAGTTTCTTCAACTTCCAATATCTTTTTCTTGACTATCAGTTTTTTATCATTCTTGGCTCCACTTGTTAGATTATATTGCCTTTGTATTCTCTTTTCTAACCCCATGGGAAGGGTGATTTTTGTTGATACCAGTTTTTCACCATTTTGCTCATTTCCTTTAGAGTTGTTTTCAGAGGATTTGTACTCTTCTCTATTCCATGTACGTCTCCCAAAAGTAAGTTTCTTTGGTTCTGACATTGATTGGTGTTGTTAAAGCGACTGTTGTTTGTTTAGGTGAATACAGTGAGTAATTTTCAAATAGCTTTAACTATATAATTCTAATTTATCAGCGCATATTACCTCTGAGCTTAAGTTGAATTTTTTTTTTTCAATAACAAAATTTTAAACTGAAATTTGATTAATAATACCTTTCCAAGAGTCAGCTTGGCTTATCAGAATAAGAAATGATTTTACAACCACAAAGCATTGTCACTCTATCATGAATTACCAAATAACTTTAAAACCACAAGTTCTTAAGATCATACCTCAAGTCATCACACACACTAAAAGTGATAAAATTTACGCGTTCGATATGGATGGGACTTTGATCCAAACCAAAGGAAGATCACGATTTGCTGTGAGTGCTGATGACTGGAAATGGTTCAAGCCCAAGAAAACATCAGATAATCAACATGAAACGATGTTTTCATTGATTTTGAGTATATTAAAGAAGGACCCACAATCAAAGATTATAATTTTCTCTAATCAAGGAGGAATAAGACCAATGAATTTTGGTGTTAATGCATCATACAACTCTACAAAAACAGAAAACCTTGAATCCCAAAAGCATTTAGACAAAAAGCTACTTGTGATTATAGATAAAGTTATGAAACTTTTGAAAAGTTTTTATGAGGAATTAGCTGAAGAACGTGTGTTTTTCTATTGCAGTTTTAAAAATCCTCTGCCTAAAAATGAAAAAGAAAGAAAGTTATATGCAAGCAATAAACCAAACAAAAAGGTATTTTCATTTGATAAAATCCTCAAAAAAAAATTAAATGAGCCTAAAGTTGCTGAAGAAAGTAACTATTTCCATGACATTCAAGATTGTCAAGTTAAATACAAAAATCATAAACTTTTTATTAATCAATTTAATTCATTGGATGAATATAAGCTGAACAATATATTAAAGTTTGACACTTATAGAAAACCAAGCACCGGTATGCTG
>ERZ794946.570-NODE-570-length-14150-cov-4.097623_pt1 | contig 14150 bp, 11 predicted proteins | sample MGYA00433072_ERZ794946 | MGnify/ENA primary metagenome ERZ794946 (study PRJEB30137, sample SAMN04331413) | food metagenome | isolation source: Y3 must sample point D1 replicate A | place: Australia: South Australia | collected 2014 ...
AAAGAAGCGAAGCTAGACTGAGAGACAAGTCGAGAAGGATAGATGTGTCAGTGTCACACCACACAACAAGTGAGCATTCTTCTTCATTGAACAACGTCTTCCTGGTGAGTAACATCATCACTTTGTACTTTAGCGATAGAGACGTTCTTCGAGATTAGCTGGTTTGCGTACCTTCTCATGAGATTCTCAATTCACAGATTACTGACATCCCGCAAACTAGATCTGCCTCCGTTGTGTTTGGTACGCCCTTGGACCCAAAAGAGTGCTCGGCGGAACCCCCGGAACTCATTTTCAGTTCGTAATACAGTGGAACCAGAGGTAGAGACCACATCAGATATGTCGTACAAGAGTATCATACTACATCTCATTAGAAGCTCGAACAAATACCTCTCCTCTGTGCTGGTCGACATGGCTAGCGTCCCTCTTAAACCTGCTACTTGAACAGTGTGACCTTCCAAAACTGCGCAAGTCTTTCTCAAATAATATGATGGGCGGATACTGCGGATAGGGTGGCCCGGGTCTACCGAGACAGTTGCCGTGCCTGTGGAGGAGTCGGCTGTGCAGACGCATCATCTTCGTAAGTGAAACCAGTTCACATGCTCCCGAATTCCGAGAAAGACTCGCGAGAGATGCCCGACTCGGTATAGATCGGAACGGCGCTCGAGTCCTCCGCAGTCGTACTCGCTCGCGCCCGTTTGTAATCTAGAATGCCCCAGACGGGGTGGCCGCAAGTGGTAAGCCAGCGGGTTCTTCCCCTCGACGGCTTGATAAGATTTGTGATCCTTCAGTTCATGCGGGATGCATGCCGTGGGGTTCTCTGAATCTTCGACAGCATGGCGATCTTGTGATTGCTGCCGTGACCTCGTGGAGTTCAGAACATGTTGTACTCTACCGTAGAGCCGCTGGACCGACGATCGGTAGAGAATGACACATTGGCGAATCAGCAGGACAACCTAACGAGTGTAAGTTCGCGCCATCCCTGAATGGCTATTGGCGCGAGAGAAACGGGACAGGCGCGGAGTTCTGCTTGGCAAACTTGATGCGTGGCTTTGGTCAACCGTGCAGAGGTTCGTCGTGGAGTAAACTGCGGGCTCAGTGCGGAGCGAGCGAGGGTTTTCTCCTTGGAAGCAAAAGAGTGTGGGGCGGTGGATCATGGGGGAGAGGTTAGAAGGGCTGATTAACCAGAAATGCATTGGTGGCCGCTGCGTAGATTAAATACAAAGGTCAGCACCTCCCCCGGACCTCTCGCGCGAGCGCTTTCCCATATCTCGACCAACCCCATCATGTCGGACTCATCTGTCAATGGAGACTTCCTTGCTCCTGCCAGGCAATCCAGCTCTCCCAATTCGAAGAGGAAAGCCAGCGACGCCGGCCTGCCGGCTACCGGCACCAGGATCCACAAAAGTGTCAAGAGACGTGCGTCAAAAGCCTGCCAGTCTTGCAGAGCTCGCAAAGTACGCTGCAATGTCGTCGAGCAGAGTCCCTGTACCAACTGCAGACTCGACGAGGTCGAGTGCATAGTCTCGGAAAGCAAGCGCAAGAAGTCAGTACCAGTATCAATTGTGAAATCAAGACATTCCATACTAATGGTTTGAAGGAAATGGACCAAGGCCGATGAAGAGGGACACGCGGCAGGAGGCTGCTCTCCTTCCCTTTCTACCTCGATACAGCAGCCCAGTCTCAGTTTCCATGACTCACCAGGGCACCTGCCTCATTCGTTGTGTTCGTTCCTTCCAATATGAAGCCTCACCACAATCAACTGATTCCCGAGTCTAGATCAAGATTTGGATCCTCAGACTTTTGATCCTGCTCGCCGTCAAAGTCTGGCGAGATCAATTTCTATCCCACACGACCCCTCAGATAGCATCTCGCTCTCAGGAGTTGACCCGAACTCTCTGTTTGGACTACAAACACATACTCCTCCACCCCACCAGGCACTTCCTGCATTCATCAGGACTTTCCCTTCGACTTTTGGTCCAGAAGACCTGTCATACTTGGCTAAGAAGGGCGCTCTCACAATACCTCCACCCGGCTTACGAGCTGCATTATTAAGATGCTTTGTGGAGAATATTCACCCATATATGCCTCTGTTGGACATCCACGAGCTCATCAATACTGTGGACAACAACGATGCCAACTCTGCCATCAGTCTCTTATTGTTCCAGGCAATCATGTTTGCAGGTGTAGCTTCCGTGGATATGGCATATTTACACACCGCCGGATACACAAACAGAAGGGCTGCGAGACGCGATTTCTTCCAGAAGACTAGAGTGAGATGCGACTTTCGATTGCGTATAGTCTCAATACTAACATCGATATAGCTTCTTTACGATTTCGACTACGAAGCGGACCGAATCTCCTTGATCCAATCTTTGCTTCTCATGACCTTCTGGTACGAAACACCGGATGACCAAAAGGATAGCCATCACTGGATGGGTATTGCTGTTTCTCTTTCCCATACTATCGGACTTCATCGCAATCCCGAGCGCTCCAGCATGATCCCCAAACAGCGACGTCTATGGAAGCGCATTTGGTGGGCAACATACATGCGCGATCGTCTTATTGCTCTAGGAATGCGCCGCCCAACAAGGATAAAGAACGAGGATTTTGACGTGCCTATGCTGACGATAGACGACTTCGAATTTGCCAGCCTGTCGAGTCAATCGTCCTGCATTCCGCCAAGCTGCAAAATCATGCAGGACACATCTATGCAAAAAGAGTTGGCCATTATGTGTATCGAAAAGGCCAAATTGTGCATTTGCATTAGCCATGTCTTGTCAACGCAATACTCGGTACTCCACAACAACCATGGTGTACAAAGCCACGAAGGGACTACGCGCACCACTATGATGCTCGTAGCACGCAAGGACGACCCTGAAAAGTGCTCCGTGAAAGCTTGCGATGAGGAGCTTAAGCAGTGGAAAGCCTCAATTGCACCTGAAGCAAAGTATAAGCCTTCTTCATTGTTTGATCTTACAGCCGGCAAAGGAACTGTTGCACTCCATCGCTCTCTGCTGCACATGATCTACTTGGCTACACTTTCAGCTTTGCACAGGCCGCAAGTTCTCCCATCAACCGCTGCCCCATCTCGGAAGATGGCTTCCGAGGTCTTGGATACCTCTCGCAGAACTGTCCGTTTTGCAGCCAACAGGCTTACTGCCGTTGCTCAAAACCTGAATGAGCTTGACTTGATTCGCTGTTTGCCCACCTCAGGTATTACCGTCCTTTTGCCGGCCATCATTATCCATTTGCTCGACATCAAGGCACCTGATGAGACAACTCGCCGCGCCAGCTTGCAAGGTTTCTGCCAGTGCATGCAAATCCTCAACAAGCTGCGTGATATCTACGCAGCTGCAGATTACTCGACTGCATTCCTGGAAGCAGCGATCCGCAAAGCAGAAATCACACTTCCCCCTCCCAAGATGGGCCCGCCGCCTCGTCCTACGCACGTGGCCAATATGTCCAATATGATGAAGGCAGCAAGGTCAAGTATCGGAAATGTCAGCCGCTTAACGCCGCCGCCAGAACTTGCTGCAAGTGTGAACAACGAGCAGCAGACACAATCTCGCCAACAAGTCGACCAAGGAGAACCACAGGTCTCAGAGAATGACTTGGCCCAGCACCTTAACAACTTCCTTGCATCGACACCTCCAGGCTCTGAGCATACGACCGACAGCCAGATCGATGATACCACAGCGGCTGCTTTCAACATCCCTGCTCTGGACACTGATTTTGACACCTTGATCAACCTGGACGCAGCGGGTGAATCTTTCACATTTGACGACGGCACTTTCCCCACCATGCCAGCTTTCGACTCGACGGACGGCGGCTTTATGGACATGGACTGGATGAGGCACATGAACACTAATGATGACATTTCTTTCGGCGTTTAAGCGGCATGGGGATAATTCTAGACGGCATACAGTACGCACTTCTTGTTAATATAGGTCGGTTTGATTTTGAAGAGATTGCGCGGCATCTTTTCTGCATATCTTTGTACATTTTGATACCTTAGACTGTGTACTTAGAAAAAGTTTCGAGAATTGAATTTTTTCTATAAAGCTGCTTGATAGTTCCTTCTTTTTGTGATGACTAGCTGTCTCTTTCTCGTACTCGAGGTTACTTAAGATTGCTCGACATCGTGAAATCCCCCGTCACTCAGGTGCCGTTCTCAGCTGCATCCCAACACCTAATTTCCGATGACTCTGTACCATTTCCATCCAACGCTTCTTCGTTTATCATTGACATCATCATTACAATCACTGTAGTCTCCGTCTCAATCGGTCACGTTTCGCCAGCTTCTGTCTCCGGACCTTTGCTTGTCCTTTCACTTGAACAGAAACAGCTGTCATCAGGGCCACCCTGTCAACAGAACAGTATCTTAGAACTGCCAAACTGTACCGATCGGTATTATCGTGTGGACACTTCAGATTCGTTCGATCGACCTCAGCGTTGATCTGAACTCAGACCATGAAGCTATCGCTACTAGGGAGGCACGTTCTTGAGCAAACAACTTCGTGCCTTTTGACAGTCATGCATGATCCTTTGATGATGTGGAGAGACCAGCGAGATGATGTCCGGAACAATCCTGTTCTCTATAGGCGACAAGGTGAGCAGAACGATTTATTAGAGACAGGTGAGAACGGGAACAAGTACAGAGTCGAAAAAGAAATGCTTTTTATGCCTGATTACTCAAAGACCTTATCACGTTCTGTACACCGCTTATCATCAATTTCATTACCATGATCATCCTTCCCTTATGCAGCTCAATTACTCAAAAGATCCTGCACGCTCATACCCCGACCAGATCGATCTTTGTAGGTTCTTCTGTCCGTGTTCAACATCAACAAAGCAGCCATAGCCTCGTGATCCAATTCCTTCTCTCTGCGCTCACGGAGTCGTGCGTCCTCGTTTACGACACCAGGTCTATGCATTGATGAGTCTTGAGCTCGCAGTGCAGGACTCGTGAGGGCGAAAGGAGCGGGTTCGTGTTGCCCTGCGGTGGGGGCGAAGAAGGGTGATGCTTGTTGTGAGTGGATGTAAGGAGAGAATGAAGGAGCAGAGGTGGAGGAGATGCTGTAGTGTCGGGATGAAGAAGCCTCGGAAGGTGCAATGGCGGGTGACATGTTGGTGAAGTGAGACATTGAAGGCAGAGAGGCTAGAGAAGGAATAGACTCTCGGGATTGTGTGTGTGCAAGAAGTGGTCCGTTGGGCGTTGAGGCTCCAGTAGAATGATGCGTGTCCGACATCTCTTGATCGTCGTCATCTTCCTCGGGCTCCATGGGCTCGTCGACGGCAGCGGCAGGCTGTGGTGCAGGCACAACAGGAGCGGAAGGTTGTGATGTCGAGTTCTGCCTCACTGCAGTGTTGTCGGCCTTAAGGTCGGTAATGCAACGCTCGAGGTAGCGAAGGTAATCGATGCTTGCCTTGATGAGTGTCAGTATTTGTATCGACTCACGCTTTGTGCAGAGTGACCAACCTGTAGGATTGCTAATTTGTGCATTTCCTGGCCATGACAGGCAGGTATCATATCCTTCAGCACACCGAACTCTTCATTCATCTTTGAACGTCTTCGCCTTTCGATCAAGCTGTGTGCTGTCTTACGAGCCACCTTGCGACTAGCAGCTGTACTGCTCGCATTGGCACCCTTCTTCCTGCCTCCAGCACCCTTGGCTGGTGCTGCCTCGACTTCCTCCTCCTTTTGTTTCTCGCTAGCTGCAGTCTTTGGTTTCATCTGGATGATCTTGCGGTTGCGTGTAGGCGGTGGGGGAAGAGCGAATGTGTCATCTGCTTTGGAAGAGCTCGATTGGGCAGCAGTAGACTTGCGTCTCCCATTATTCAATGAAACGGGCGAGTGAGGGTGGTACGACGAGTCCGAGCCATGGCTCGACAGAGGAGATGAGGTAGCTCTATCACTGCCGTCTGCGTATGCTGACGGAGGGAGGGTGAATGCTGAGGCAAGAGGCACGAGCTTCTCCTTTCCCCGGATGTCGGTCGAGGAGGCCGGGGTTGGTGGAAGATGTGAAGAAGCCATTTGTGTGGTAAAGAGCTATGACAGAAGTGGCACCCTGATGGTGTTACAGCACGAAAGGCTTCAAGTCAAAGCAAGGGAATGGACGAGGAAAAGGAATCGGAGACAAGGAAACGACGACATATTTGTCGCAGGCGTGAATACTTGCAGAATGGCACTTTTCCCTATCAACCAGTGCACGAGGGGCACGACTTGCTGTGTCGTGTGCCCAAGAAGACGTCGACCTGCCCTCGTGCGCTCTCTCCGCGTCTTTTATTGGCTACACCTCAACCTCCTCAACGCGCCTATGGCTGTCAAGCCCACCATCTCCCTTTGAGAGGCCTCGAGTTGAGCACGTGCTCGTTCCAGTGAGAGTTTGACTTTGCTGAGCGATTATCTCCATTTTCTTTCTTTAGGTGGTTCCGTTCTTGCGACGGTTGACCGACTTGCAGAGAGGTACGCACGAAAGCCTCGGTTTCACGGAGAATGGAAGCAAAGAAAAATTTACCAACTTACTTACATACCTCTGTCTTCGAATGTGCAGACCAGTGAATTAGGATGTCGGAGATATGGAGTTCAGTTGTGTTTTGAAAATGGCGTGCAGATGCGAGAAGTTGGACAGTCTCACAATTCTCTGAGAGGAGAAATTTTGAGCCTTCCAAAGAGACCCACAACAACCCACCCCAAGTGTTTTCACACAAGTGGAACAAAAGCAATCCAGACTTGCTCTCTTTGTACAGACAGGAAGGAACAATAGCAAAAGCCCAGGTGCATAGGGCTCGAACAAAAGGAATGCCGCTTCTGTGGATCGAACACAGTGCCTCCAGAAATACTGCACATCGTGCAATGACTCAAGTTGAACTTCAGTCTGGCGCTCTCCCAGATGAGCTAAAGCGGCTATTGGCTGAAATTTCAAGTGGTTAGTACCAACATAGTTTGCAAAACGCCGATCAACGCCTACGATCACAAGATGGTGAGATTCTCATGTCAAGACCTGGTAAGAACAGGCCGTCACTTACCTCGAAGAGCGCCAGACTGATGTTCGATTCGAGTCATTGCTTCGCTTTGCAGTATTTTTGAAGGCACTGTCTGAGTTTCGTACATTGAAACGTGCGAAACCTGCTGCCTGACCGGTTCCGGCGATGCGTGTCTTGTTCGTGAAAGCTTGGGGTCTGTCTCAGTCGAGCTCTCCAAGTGTTTACAACTCTCCAACTCCATAAAATCGTCATCGCTCTTTCCCAATTCACCAGAGCAACTTACACTTCTCCTGTCCATCACTCTCCACCTCAAATCAGGACAACATTTACATTATTCAGTAAAGTCGCCGACATGGATTACATACAAGGCAAGGCACACGATCACATGTGAATCCGTTCGACCACGACTAACAAGAAACCAACACAGACTGGGCAGGCTACCTCTTTCGCAATGGCTATCTCACCCCTGGCCTCTTTGGTCCCGTGTCCACTCTGAACAACATCTACCACAAATATCTCCTCCCCACCTTCCAGTCGCTGCTCGAGAAGCCCGACCTCACCAAGATTGCCCTGATGCTGCTCATCCTCTACATCTCACTCAAACTCGTCAACATGCTGGTCCAAAGCGTGCTCTTCTGGGTGCGACTCGCTTTCCGCATCACTTTCTGGGGCGGTCTCGTTGTTCTGGCATTCTGGCTATCGCAAAGAGGCGTTGATGGCGCGGCAGAAGATGTGGGCTATTGGATCAGGCTGTGGAAGGGCGAGCTGGAACACTACAAGAGCCAGGCCGAACAGATTGCACAACAACACAACCATGGTTATGGTGGCAAAAGTGGATATGGCGGTGGATACAAACCCGCTGCTCCGAAGAAACAGTGGCCTTTCTGAAGGAGTGGATGCGACAAAATACATCACAGCATATTGCAGGAGTTTTACGGCCGGACAAGACTGGGTTCATCAAACTTCTAGGCTAGCGCCATGGAGTTATAGGAAGATTGGAAGAGCAGATTGCCAGCATCATTTTTGACACCTCTTCATAAACAAGATATCAACACTTTCGTCCTTCTCTCGCGATCGTGTGCAGAGACACGTGGACTGAAGAGATGCCCAAGCAATCGAAGTGACTAATAATGTCTTGTGACATAAAGCTAGTTGATGTGCTCTCGTTGGGCACAACCTCTGAATATTGAGTCTGCCTTTCATGTCGATTTTCGTATTTCTGAGAAGTAAGTGTTCCTCAGTTTCGATACACAAGTACTCGTCAATTTAAGTGTCGTCCATAGATGGTCCACTCTTAGGTTCCTTTATTCCTGCCCAATTCTGTATAGAGTAGATTCGTCCATACAGTACTGTGAGGGCTGTGCTATTGTTACTTGAATAATGGAAGAAGTGTACATCTAGAGACACACTCTAAAGATGATGCCCGACGAGCGAATGGCTTTCTATGTGGAATGATACATTCTCACCCTATTTCCTCCGTGTAGCATGTTGGTCCGAAGACACCTCAGAGCAGACCTTACCTGCTCGATTCGGCAGAAAGAGAGTCGACTGGGGTAAATCTCCTTTCTTGTAGTGGTCTTCTATATGAGGTCCGATATGAGCAAGCTCCGGGTTTAATGCCATGCCGTCGGATATCTTCTCGGCTTCGGAGCAGAAAGCTTCCGTTCATGTCACAACAGCGGTGTGAGTCGTTGAGTTCGACGAAAGAATGCCGACAAGAACTCTGCCCTTCGCCTTTGTTGTTTGGCTAGGGTAAGAAGTGAATTGTATCCAATCATGAATATTCGATAAAGGATGCTTACAGGGTACCGAAGCATTTTGCGGGGCCGGGTGGCTGATGGAGGCTCATGTGGAAACTTACCAGATAATGCAAGGAGAAGATCAGATATTAGTGACCGTCAGCTCTCGGTTAAGCTGATGGCTTGGAGATGAGTAAGGTATCCATCGACACCAGTACACGTACGTGTAAGGCACAGTTGTTGCCAACCAGCTTTCTGCTCTGAACAAAGTTTCTTTTTGACCGAGGAAGTTGCAACGATTGATTTTGGTTTTCCGTGCCTCGAAAAGTCGGCCGAGAATAAGATGTTGAACTGGCAGTTCGCTCACCAGAAAACGTGAGTCGGCGTAGGACACAGCAGTACGCGTCATGCACGCGATCTTCGCGCGTTAGGTGCAGAAATTTGGGGTTCATGACCAGCTCGGAGCTCAGGTGCATGGCTGCATGAGCGTTGGCCAAGCCTGATTTGGCAATATCAGGCTTGGTCAGCTAATCTTGGTCTGATGGATGAATTGAAATGCAACATGGAGACTTGAACAAACCGATGTCCAGACCTGAGGACGGCCATAAGTAGATGGCCTATGGAAGCAGGTAAGGTCTACGAAAACTGCTGGTACCCTCGTGAAGACAGTGGAGGAACACATGGCACTGCGCAACCTGGCGTGTGTCGAGCCACGCAGAGAGCGCAGCGGATACGTGCAGCAGATCCTTGTGGAGGCGTCTGACGCTTGTTGAATGGGAATGAAGAGGAAAAGAACATCGAAGAGCATTGAGAACGGAGGCTTGAACGGGCAATGCTAATAGAGTGCGGAAGATCTTGAGCTGATGGAAAAACGCGACGGACATTGAGGAGACTCCAAGTTGCGACTAGGGCCATTGAAGGATCGGAGTTGGCAATGTGAAAAGACTTACGAGGCTGGTGCATACGCGCCATTGACGGCGTTTCTCTTTAGACCATACGACGGCTTGCGAAGACAGAAGGCATGTCAACGACGGAGAAGATTCCGGAGCAGATAGATGATGGAGATAGTGTTTAAATGTCATCAAGAGTGCGCGTGACGGAAAGAAGTACTCGACAGCAATTGCAGCATCGAAACCGCGGACCGCTTTCTCGGGAAGAATGAATCGCTTGGGTGTACTCTGGCTGAAAGTTCGTGCAGACAGAGAAGGAGCACATGACGTGTGGCAAGCGCGGCGGCGAGGTCTGGTTGGCTCGGGCATGGCCGCAGGCAGCGAGATCGACATTAGACACGGTTTTGTCGCTTCATGACGGGCGCATCTGGTCCTTAAGACTCTGATTGATCTCTTTTCAGTCACTCTGAGAGGTTGCTTCCTGGTCGAGTTTCTGTGCTACCCGTGTCCGCGTCGGCCGCAGTGTTTCGCCCGACCATCTGTTGCTGTATCTGTCGCTTCTAAGTTAAGCTCGCTTACCCAAATACGCTGCCTCGGTCGCCATCCCTTGCTTGACGTCTCGACTCTCGAGCTGACATACATTCCAAGGCGATTCGGAGAAAGTGAGTTTAACGCTGTTTCATTGGTTGGAGTCGCGAGTGGCGACAGTTGGGCGTGCTGTTTATTGCGTTTCTGTTTCGCGTTGCTTCCTGTGCTTTGCACGTCCAAGTCTTTGCGTTCTTTGCTTGGTGCTGACTCTTGCAGCCGACAAAGCTCGAGCCAGAATCTTCAGTCGCATGCCCATTTGACTCCTCGACCTGGCCCTCATCGCATCACCCTCGTCCGCTAGCACCCGCCAGCGACGCAGACACAAAGACGCGCTGCCTCCTTGCATTGCGCCCATCCAACCATCGTCAGATCTTGGTCCGCTTCCCGACACGCAGGATCCGGCAAGCAAGCTTATCTGGAATCCCTGGGTTCAAGCGACTCCGCCGACCTGTTTCGCGCGCGCAATGAGTCTGTGACTCTGCACGAAAAAGTAACACGGGCTTGTTTGCATTCACCGCTCCCTGCGCCAGGCCGCAAACACTTCCACCACCTAGACCCTCAAGGGGTTATGCTACCGTACCATGGACGGCCATGGCACAATCAACCCTGCTGCGCTCAACTCAAGTACGTCGCCGCGTCCGCTCGTGCCCGCCGAGACACTCCCACTGACCACGTCGCATAGCCCTCGACAACTCGGCATATAACAATCGAGGCGTGAAGCGCAGCCGCTCCCCGGCCGAACCCGTCGACACCGGTACGTCGGCGTCCAACGTCCACACCCACTTTGCGCGTCTAAATGCTGACGTGTTAGACGACTTTAAACCACGAAAGCGCGGTCGCCCTCCCAAGCAGAAGACTGCCGACAGCCCCCAAATGGCATCCCATCCGGTCCACCTGTCGTCGCCGCTTGCTGTACAGACTCCCCAAATCAAGCAAGGTGGAAACCAATCCTCACCATCGCAGGCTTCACCCCAACGACAGACACCAGCGTCGGGCCAAAAGACGACCGTTGTCAAGGCCCTGCCCACTGTTAGAGACCATACTACAGACCAACTCGGCGCCGAAGGTGATGAATATATCCCACGCGAAATCGACGAAGCCGGCGAGAAGAAGGTATCAGGCAATGGCTATCCGCTCGAAGGTCGCGAGTACCGCATCAGGACATTCACCGTGCCCAACAGAGGCGAAAAACTATTCATGCTGGCCACAGAATGCGCGCGCGCATTGGGCTACCGTGATTCATATCTGCTTTTTAACAAGAATCGATCACTCTTCAAGATCATCGCAAACCAACCGGAAAAGGACAACCTTATTCACCAGGAGATCCTTCCTTACTCATACCGTTCCAGACAAATAGCAATTGTCACGGCGCGATCCATGTTCCGTCAGTTCGGCAGTCGCGTCATCAACAATGGAAGACGAGTTCGCGATGATTACTGGGAATCAAAGGCAAGAAGCCAAGGCTTCACCGAAGAAGATGCAGCTGGAGAAAAGCGTCCTGGTGCCGCCAAGCAGAGGGAAGCCGCAGCCGCCGAAGCCAGCACTAACACGACTGCCCTCACTGCCATGCCCCATACCGATATCATTTATACGAACGGACCTGGACTCGAAGGCCATCCACAGGTTCCGCCGGGCATCCACCCCGTTACGCTGGCTCCTCTCAGCATGATTAACATGCCATCTGATGACCCCAGAGTTGCCGATTTCCGTGGCATCGCTCGTCCGAGACAAGAACTTACAGGACCTGCTTATCAAGACCGGACTCAGCCCAGCAACCCTCAAGAAGTCTTCAACCAAGCAAACCAGGCCGCCGAGTTCAACAAGGCTTTGACCCAACAGCGCGTCGTGCGTAGTCAATACTACGAGGACTATTGGAAGCGTCCCCATGAACCTCCGACCCCTCCGCCGCAGCCTCACATGCCTGATGCCTCAGACCTCGGCACCGTCGCCCCTCACAACCTGCAGTCACCTCAAAGTCGTCTGCCTTCTATCTCGCAGCCTTCCATGATGGGTCACCAGCAAGCTGCCGCTCACATGATGCCTGCTCAGTTCCATCAGCCCAATCAACAAAATCCTATGCAGTCACCCGTCAGATCCATGCACCAGCAGCTTCCCTCATCGCAGATGCACCAGACTTCCCCAGCCATGGCTATGGCTTCTATGCGCCAGCAGACGCCCTCTTACGGTTACCAGCAGGGTCAAATGTGGCCGCCCTCGCAGCCCCAGCCCTCTCCTCTGTCTCAGGCCCACAGTATGGCTCAATTCCAGCAACCCCCGCAACAGTCACCCATGCATCCTCCATCTCAGATGGCCGCTATGGGTGGATATTCTTCCATGAACCACCCAATGGGTGCCGCCGGAGCCTTTGCCAGTATGAACCGTAACATGTATCAAGCCAGCCCAAGCCCTCAGCACTTTGCCATGCAGCAGCAACAACAGCAACAACAGCAGCAGCAGCAGGCGACTCCTGTGCCTCAGCAGCAGAACATGCATGGTTGGGCGCCTCCATCCACCGGCTCGGCCACCGGCATGACACCTCAGGACTGGCAACGCTACCAGTAGAACTTGGAATGCGACCGAAACAAACGGCTTTGAAGCTGTGTGACAGCTTCCTCACGAAGGATTAGGCTCAAGCATACATCTGGCAAGGACAAATGTCCTCTAAGAGCCAAGCTACTCCAGCGACGGATCACAACCCCCGAAACGATAGAGGATCAGCATATCAATCATCACTCATGGACGGACACTGTCGGCGCTTGTTTCGGTGGAGTCGATATATTTGCTCTCTCATATCTTTGTTTTTCCATTTCTTTTGCCGTTTATCTCATTGCTCGTGGATTCCCCCTCAATGCATCACTGCATTTGCCCTGCACCTATTACCCAACCCCATTGTTTGCTCACTCACCTCACGATATTCCCCATAACCCTAAACAACCCCCTTTGCCCCAGGCGTTCTTCTCGGATTTGTTGTTTTTCTGCACTCCGCTTTATACCTTTCTATTCCTGCTTTTTATTTCCTTTCCTGTCCTCTCATGATATGGGTCCCCATTATACCAAGACACCTCACCACGAAGAAGAAGAAGAATGCGTTTGGTTAAAACTGGCTGCTGGTTGCTTTGTCTGGATGTTAGTCGGTGGAGAACATTGGGTCTGACTACTACTACTACTGGCGGCTTTTGATGAAACCTGGAACAATACCCCCTTTTTGTTTGATTCTTTTTTTATTTTAACTACCTCTGTACTGTTGCGTACTTCTTTTCACACCTTTTGACCTTCTCTGTTTTACTTTTCAACTACCTAAATTGCTCGTAACACTTTTTTTCTTTTCAAAAACACAACGCTTTGCAGCTTTGCATCATGTGATGGATGAGCTACAGGGGCCATGCTTGCAGCAGTGATTAACTCGTTATCTTCCGACGGCGCTCTTCAGACGAGGCAGACAGGTCAACACTCAAGCCGTAGCGAACCAAGTGTATCAGGGAACGGAAACAACACACCTTGAACCACAGCAAAGAAGGGGATCGTCTAAGAGGAAAAGCAACAACCCCAGCCAACAAGCCCACAAACGGGCGGAAAAGCAGCGATTTGGACACAAAATAGAAAAGACAAGGACGCTGCGCGAGCAGAAAACGGCAATTGCAACTCTTTGCCGAATGCCTTGACCCAACAGAGTGGGGGAAAAAGGGGGTACGACCAAGTAATTGGAAGATTGATGATCATAACGTCAATCGACAAACCCGGTTTGAAGGGACAGGAAGTGTGGTGACCGAGGGAAGGTACCAATGGGAGGTGGTAGTTGGTAGGCAGATGCAGGCATGAGTTCGGTACCTGGGTTTGTGGGGGGAGCAAGGAGGGATGGATGGCTTAGACAATGGTTGGTAGGATGATGCAAACTCTTCACCGCTATCATGGGCGCGGACGACCACGGTCGAGTGTAGGAAACATG
>ERZ794946.572-NODE-572-length-14121-cov-2.810820_pt1 | contig 14121 bp, 22 predicted proteins | sample MGYA00433072_ERZ794946 | MGnify/ENA primary metagenome ERZ794946 (study PRJEB30137, sample SAMN04331413) | food metagenome | isolation source: Y3 must sample point D1 replicate A | place: Australia: South Australia | collected 2014 ...
TTGTTGTTCCGTGGTAAATTAAGGGAGTGAAGCTATTCCCACGGCGGCGGCGACCGGCAGCAATGCGGACAGAATTTGACAAACCAAACAAGATGTCAAGAGCATTTATGTTTATTTTTGAATACCTTCGCTTCACCAGTAATGAAGTCTCTATAATATTTAGCTAGTACACAGGCCCATCGAGGGGTTAAAAGTCGGACGTCAGCTGATTTGATGCCTCCTTTGACACTACCCAACTTTTGTTGCACATCGTAAAGGCAACCCTCGCCCAGTCTTTTGGAATTTCAGGGATGTTGTTGGGAGCTATTCGTTCGCTTAGTTGAGGTGGGCGTAAAGCTTCTGCAGGAAGTTCCAAGAAGCGTCTCGGCGTGCAACAAACCCAATCCTCGGTGCTGCTGTCAGTCGTGTGATGGTCCTCAAAACTTTCCATTTCAATGCTCCTCGAAGTCTCCGTTCCAGTAATTGTATTGAGCCAATTCAGTATGACGATTTTTGCAATGATTATGGGGCGTCCTTTCCTGAACCAATACTCGGCTCATGCCGTCCACTCATGTCAGCCGATTCAGCCACTCTGTATCATGATCTTCGCCTTCCAATATAGAGCGAGAAGGCTGAATCTAGAGCTTCTAATCCGATGTCTTGCATACACCTCTCATAGAAAAGATCTGAGATCCCCTAAAATATAACAAGCACTCCTACGAAAAATCCGGAGGATCTCGAATTGGACAACCGCAAAGCAAATAGCCTACCTGTATTGTCCATCAGACAAAATAACATGCCTAAGGGAAGCTGCTGGTGTAAGACTGTCAAGTATGAGTTCTCAGCTGAGCCGGCCATGAAGGTGAGATCTCCTATCTCTTTCTGCGTTCATAACTAACTTCCAACAGGTCGTGTGCCACTGTCTCTCCTGCCAGAAGATATCCGGTTCAGCCTTCACAGCCAACATCTTTATTCCCAAATCCTCCATCAAGATCACCTCAGGCTCAGAGCAAGTGAAGACCTATGTACAGCCTCACGAAACTGGTCTCGCCATCACACTCACATTCTGTGGTACTTGCTCAACGGCGATTTACAAACATGGAGGAAGCGAGAAGTACGAAGAGTATTATGTGGTGCAAGGTGGAACGATAGATGCAGCAGAAGGGGATGGAGGTCAGACAATGGGGATTGATGTTTTTGTTCCTGATGAGGAATATTGGACCAAGTTCAGGGCTTGTTGGCTGGGTCCCATGAAGGGATTGAAGCAGTTTGAGGAATTTGCTTGACGGTGAAGACAAGTTGGCTGATGTCTTTAATTCTAAATTGAAGTGTCCAATTTGATTATGCAAAACCATCTTAATCTACGGCCACGTGTCTATCTTCTGGATGTTCAGACACATCCTACAGCTTCCCATGGCATTTCTTCGCATATTTCTCATACAGCCCGGGCAAAATACTGGCGAGAATCGCCATCTCCTCAGTCGCGTGCCTACACAACCCTTCTGGCAAGAAGTCCGGCACAGCACTTTTCCTTACCTCTGAATCAGTCACGCCCTCAATATCACCCAACCAGAATCGACTTCTCATCCTCACCCCAATCTTCTCCTTCTTGATCAAATGAATCAAATGCCCCGTACGCATCGCTTCCCCCGTCTCATCATTCCAATTCGCAGTCCTCCCACAAACAGCCAACTCGTACTCTTCCTCCTCAAACTCTTTCTCCCAGTCATCCCCAAAGTACAATGCTGGATCCAAGAAAGAAATCTTCAACTTAGCGAGGTGACCGCCGATGTATTCGTGCACGAGATGGTGACCACCGATGTAAGTGCTACTATTGTCTCGAGGCCCTTCCCATGATGAGTAAACATGGTCGAGAGGATGCCAGAGTTTGTACTGGTCTGTGGTGTGGATCCAGCCGAACCACCATTTGATCATCTCGCCGGTACAGTTGGGCATATATGTTGAGGCTGCGATATGGTACATTCCGTCGGATGTTTGGGCGTAGCCCGTCTCTACGGATGAGTATGGTGCTTTGAGGAGGAGTTTGGCATCTTTAAGAAGGAGAGGAAATGGTGCTGCTAGGGGTGGAGTCATCTTGAGCTGGTTGTGTCAAGTTTGGGATGTGTTGACGAAAGAGGAATGTCTCCAGCTGACTTATATACAGAACATTTTGGAGAGACGGCAATCTTGGATGCCGAGACGGGAGTATGTTTACGCAGTCTCTGACTGCATTCTAGTTGATGGCAGCAATTGGTGAACTTGGAAACAATCATGCTGTTCGGGTTTGCGGGGGGAATGAGGGGTTGAGTGGGGAAGTGGAGGTGGAGGTGGGGCTTGGCCAGGCGAAAATGGTTACAAACGAGGCTTGTCCAAAGGAAGACTCCAGAGTTTTACTGCTCAATTATACTAGTTGCATGGTAAACACATCTAACTATACTTAGATCGCTTATAGAGCATGCCACTCCAAGGTCTTCTCCTTACTCCAGTCCTGCCTTCTTCATCATGTTCGCACTGTGAATCCACATTCTGAATGACTTGCCCTTGAAGTAGAAAATAATGGTCGTCAAGTAAACAGCAACGTTAACGGACGCAATGGTCATGAAGACAACGACTATCCCATCAGATGCAATCCAGTCATTGATGACCCAGGTCCAGATCCAGGCAATAAGCGATTTCAAGCAGGAAATCGTGACCATGAGCTCACCAGAAAGCTACTTCTGTTAGCAATGAAGCATTCTCATTTGAAGTAAAAACACACCTCCTTATGGCAATCCAGCGAGTACGCCATAGCGAGTGTTGCTCCCATCTGTGCGCCAGCAGATAAGACGCCGAAGCCGACGATAGGGCCTGCCCAATGCGTGTGAGCTTGATATGTCAACGACGCAATCAAGGCACCGAAAAATGTCAGAACTACTGCAATGGCACATGCTGGTAGACGCATCTCTGGTTCCCTAATACCACGGTTCTTCTTCGTTGCCCAGTTGGCAATGTTATCTGCCAGTGGTCCGCAAAGATATGTGCCGACAAGGGAACCGATGAAAGGCGAGATGAAGATCAGACCTTGCGCCCCAGAATTGAAGAGGTAGGGACTAGTACAGGTTAGCAGAAGTACAAGAGACATCGAGACTGCAGCTTACGGAGGAGCAAAAAGTTGAGCAACAGATGCACCAAGAACCACGTTCCACCCGAGCGACATTCCGTAGACGATGGAGGACCACAGTACGGTAGGATAGCTCATCAGTACGAAAGGCCGAAGAAAGGTCTTCCTCAGACTGACACTATGATCAACAACGGGGCAGAAAGCCAGACTCTGGAAATAGGATTTCTTGGGAGCCTGCGACTGTACTGAGGCACCATCATTGCAAGATCTCTCGAAGTGGGCGCAATCTGCCTTGCCATCGTTGAAATCATCAACCTTCTCATCTGAGCTGGCTTGAGGTGCTTTGATTTGCGGTCGGTTGCCGATAAATTTCGTCTCCGGCATTGCAAAGATCAAGGTGATCTGATTGATGAAGATCGAGATTGCCACAATAAAAAACGCCCAGCGCATACTCAATGTTTGGATGATAAACGCCGAGACGAGGGGGCCAATTTCATTACCTCCCAACACACCAAGTCCGTAGATGGAGATTTTCTCGCCTCGTTCGTGCAGGTAGAATATGTCGGTGACAGTACTGGGTACAATTGCCTCGATCGGAGCTTCAAATAGTCCCAGAAAAGCTCGACCAATGATGAACGGGACATATGTGGTTTCCGCAGCAATCGCCAGCCAGATACAGGCGACTCCCATGAGGAAATTTGAGACGAGATAGACTGGACGTCTGCCATATTTGACAGCAAGAGGCCTGCATAGATATTAGCGAATCACTGCAAAAAAAAAATAGGTACTGACATCCAAATGAGGTTTCCGAATCCCTGGCAAATCAAGGTGGCACCGTTTGCATATGTAATATATGTAAGCGATTTGCCAAAGAACTCCGACAATTGAATCATTCCTGTACTCGTCAGCTTTGCAAACTGTAGAAATACGTTCAAAATTACCTCCAGCCATCATCGGACCAGTCACAGCTCCATTGAACGCATAAGCAACGCCATTCATAAGCACTGTCCATTTCCAAGGGGTCGACCATCGTAGAGGATCGTTAGGATCTGTCAGTGATGGTTGCGGAACCAGAAGAATGTGACCGTCGCCAGTTTTGGCATGCTGAAGAGTGTGTAAGTATCGACCAGATTTTCCTGGTCCATCATCATCCATCAAGATTTCAGTGCCAGGCGCGTTGACAAAGACGGGCTCGATCAAGTCTCCTGACTCTGCTCTGGCGGTTCGATCCGTCATATTGATAAAGGCTGAGTAGATGAGAGTGTGTGATAGTTGATGAACCAAATCTCATTGTATAGAAGCTTGACCAGAACTCGAAGGAGGTAGTCGTTTTATGATCGACGGTTCCCAGGGTCCAGAATACCGGAATGCGGGGGGAGTTAGTGATAGCCTTCCCCACAGTCTTCCCCACAAACGCGAAATGACTGTGCCATGGCCTGAAGCTTATCCGTCGAAGCGCTTGCTAAATATCCCGTTGATGAGGATCCGGCACTATATCTGGTTCTGAGCTTGTGGTAACCAGCTCAAATCGGTGTAGGGTGGCGCTCATTTACAATGGAGATCCATCGATTGAGGATTCTATCCATTTCATGTGATACTCCCCACCTTGAAGATATGGAATTGAGGTTTATTTGCAGCGAGTTGAGTTCGTACATTAGACTTTTCGATATGGAGTTTGGCGTTGTCCTCGAATACCTGCAGCTCAAGAAGCGATTCATGTTGGCTGTAGCAGCATCAGAATCATTGGCTTCAGCATCTAGATCATTTCCCCAGACGCTTTCCCACTTGAACGATTTTGGTGTCGTAAGCGAGGCAAGCCCGGCGATAGATCGAGCACTGTAAATGGTGGAGACAGCAAAGATAGCCGCGGGGATGTCTACACAACGGGGGATTAGCATATGCCATGTTGAAAAGAGACGAGAATGGATGAAATTCCCAACACGTACGAATGGCATGAGCTCGACTGAACGGCATCCTCTCCACAATGTCCTGGATTGCTAAAGCATGCAGGACAGCCCGCATACCATTCACACTTTGAGACCACGCGCCAAGATCAAAGTCACCAATATCTTGCTTGCTTGTGCCGTGTAAATTTTGCGGAATGTCAAAAGCAGCACACAACTTCCTGCACAGTGCTGTTGTCGGTGTTGCCAAATCCAGGAAGATTGCATGCCACCTGATGAGTAGCTCCAGCTGGTCAACAGATGGTATTCGAGTTTCCAGGTGGTCTTTGTAGATACGAATGAGCGCTGCTGAGATTTCACTCTTCCGGGGAGTTCCGACAGCTACCGCTCCACCAGCTTCCTGAAGATCTGCGGACAGCGATTGTAGTCCCTCGAGAAGTACACGCAGTGTGAAGTTGGAAAGATGGAAGGTGGTTCGAGATGGACCAGAGAAAATGATATTGAACAGTTCTCGAAAAGATATGCGATCATCTCCTGATGCCTGCATTTCTTTGATCCACTCGTCAGCAGTGGCTGCGTCAAACGCAGCATCTGATGCCGGCATGAGCAGTGGATTTGTGACGTGCCGAGCACACGCAGCATATCCCGAGAATCTGGGAAATGGAGGTTAGAGCCACAATTCAATCACATCCAAAAAGCAGTCTGGCGTTCGAGGTGCTTCTTACTGAGATATGTGCCCATCTAAAACATAATGGCCTAGAACCCCACGGTTTTGAACTTCTTGTGCTGCCCACAACTTCCAGGCTTCGATCTTGTCTTCTTCGGCTGCCAATAGAGATGGAACGGGAAATGCAGATCGATGAGCATTAAACATACCACACTGTCTTGCCCAATAGAAGCCAAGACCATGGAAAGTCTGACTTGTCATACGAAGGCTTTCATTCTTCGACATGAGTGCACTATAGCCGTCAGCGATACTCTTTTCAACCAATGGCGACCTCAGAATCTGGTCATTGGAGGAAAGGTACTCACTAAGTCTGACCGAGTACGGCTGTAAGTACTAATTGAACACCTTCGCACGAGTCTCTCGGCCCTCTTGTAGCCATCAAGTGTTTCCAATTTGTAGCAACAGCGATATGCGCCAATCTCCACAAAGCCTCGCCTTTTGGCACAGCATCTTTTGCTCCAACAAACAGAGACCCGAGAGCCATAATATTCAGCAAGAGTGGATGGCTGGACTCTTTGACTACAAATGTCGCTTTATGTAAGACAGGAAATGAAGGTATGAATTTGTCGAAGAAAACATGCAAGCAAGTATCCAGAAATGAGGACGTGATCCCCGTGCTCATGATCTCTGACGTCAAGTTTGAGGAGAGAACCGATATAAGTTTGCTCATTTGCTGCATAGCTTGATGACCTTGACCACTTTGACTGTCATCTTCGAGAGGAGGCAATATGGACCCAGGACTCTCGAAATTTGGTTGAAATTGTGCGACAGGTAAAGTAACGGGCCAGGTACTGCTGAGATCTGAGGTCAAGAAGGCGAGCATGTCATCAGTATCAGACCAAGTAGGAAATTGGATGCTAGTTGATGGTTGAAATTGCTGCTGGCCTCCGATGTAAGATTGGTCTGGTAACAACTGACCTTCCGCCGATGCAACAGGGCTAAAATCAGTCATGGTGATCTCACTTTCAGCTTGACCATTTGTCGGCGATTGCATCATTGCTGCATTCTCAGTCGAACTTGATCCATTCTGTCCATGCAGCTTTCTGTGTCTCACAAGTACGTCTTGTCTACCAAATTCTTTCGAGCACTCGGGACAAGAGAATGGTTTCTGCTTTGCATCTGATATCGTCAGCTGACGTCTTTTGAGTGCTTCGATCGAGATCGTACGACTCCTTTCATGTCTCTATATTGAATTGCTTAGTGGATTTCTGACTTGGGGTACACGAAGCCATACCGAGAGGTGTTCCGCCTTTGTGAAGCCACGTTGACAAGTTTTACATCGATATTTCTTTGGCTTTTCAACCCCGGAGCTCTGAGTGTGAGAGCCCGAGCTGTTTGCACTCATTTTTGCAATGTAAGGCAAGTGGTCAACGCATCAATCGTCCTGTCGTCGGCAGGCCAGCTCCACGCTGGGGAGCTGGAGAATGGAAGCCTCCGCCGTCTCAAAGTGTTATGGGACGGACACTGAGGTGATGTAACAACATCTGAAGACAGGCGGATTGATGACTGGGGATGAGTTTTCCCAGATATTCTCGAGCTTCGGGTGGTCGATCCAAAGTAAGATCCGGGATAGTCGGTAAAGTTCCGAGGGAGGGTGGTGGGCTGGCGGGGTAGAACAGCTGTCACGTTCCATTCACGTGCGAGGTTCCATATGACCACAGGTAACTTATCTACCTACCTAGGCAAGGAATGCCGGGCATCGAATACTGCTCTTCCCAATTCCTGCTAGATTTCTTGGCACATTATTTACGTGTACAACTACTCTGATTTTCGATATACGTTGACATTATGTCTCCAGTTCCCACGAGGCTCATCCTGCTATGCACTCTTCACTATCTAGCACTAGGGACTAGATCTCCATGCCATTGATGAGCAGCATCGCTCAAGCAATCACTACAGCCTCGGGGGATTAGGGTTAGGGCTAGGATTAGTAGTTAGGATCAGTAGGAGTTTTTTTTTGTTATTATTTAATCAATTTGAAAGTATAGATTATTAAAGTAAATAAACGCAGTTACAGTACGTAAGTATCGAGTTGACCGCTCACGTTTAAGGCAGGGAAAGTAGGGAGGCAGCGTCTGCATATCGTTGAGGCAGCGTCTGTGTATTAACAATCCCCGTTTAATCCATTTCCAATGTCTAGCTTCCCTGATTTCATCTTCCACCCAGCTGACCTCTCCTTCCAGTCTTCATGTGGGGATTTAATCACCCATCCCTTCCCCACGATTCCCACTTTCCCCACCAACATCTTCCGTCGAAATCAACCTCATTTCCCACTTCACATGCATGTCCTCACAAATCGAGTCATGTTCGATGAGCATGTCTGCCGTCGTGACAATCGGTCGCCACGTTTCCCCACAGCATAGTAGTACACTACATGTAACAATACGGCACGCAAATGCCCGAGATCTAGACTTCCCCGGACAGCGAGTTCTTGAAGGTGCTTTATTAGATGTTGAAGTCCCGCGCTTTACGAAATGTCTCCATTTCGACTCAAATTTGAAAGCTGGAATACTTGCTTGAAGCTGGACTACGATTCTCATATAATTACTCGAAATAATGGCTCCTCACTCGGATCATGAACCTGATATGTTGGCCATGTCAAGCGAGAAAGAGCTGGACGTCCCTATCCTGATAGTTGGAGGCGGACCAACAGGTCTCCTACTTGCTCATATGCTCACACAACTTGGAGGTACGTCAGACACCAATACGTGACAATACTCAGCTCACAATCTCCAGTAAAATCACTCATCATTGAACGGTATCCGACTCGGCTCGCTGCACCAAAAGCTCATGCGTTGTCCCCCAGAACTCTCGAGCTATGCCGACAATTTGACCTTGATGTAAACGAAATTCGTAACATTGGAACTAATCGAGACGATGCTTACTGGGTCAACTTCGTGACGAGCTTGACAGGTCAATATGTTGGCAGCCTACCTTACGAGCGAATGGACGCGGAGGTTCTGGAGCAGACTCCAACAGTAGTAAATGCTCACTTTCCATAAGGCGCTGCTAACGTCATTTCAGATGATTCACAACATCCCACAACCAAAATTCGAAGAGTTCGTTGCAGCTCGGCTGGCTCAAGATGGGGTGGTAGAGGTCCGGAAGAACCACTCTTTCGTCAGTTGTAAGCAGGTAAGTGCTTGAGGTCCTTTACCATCATCTGGCTGACCTTGAAAGCGTGGCGACCGAGTGATCACAGTTGTTGAGGACAGATCCGGCAAATCAATATACGAGATCTGCTCTCGACATGTTGTTGCATGCGACGGTGCCAAGAGTAAAGTCAGGGAGATGCTGGGCGTAGGCTGCGAAGGCGAGTCTTCATGTATGTTTCGATTCCTTGGAGAGATGATTTGATGCTGACCCCTGAAAGACGAGACAATGATGACGATACACTTCAATGCGAAACTTCGAGAGGTCGTTGGAAACCAAGTTGGAATGCTGCATTGGATCATGGACCCAGAAGTCTCTGGATTCATTATTGGTTATGACCTGGACGACAACCAAGTTCTCATTTGCAACTTTGACGTAAGAACGAGATCGAATGCCTAGAATCAAGTACTAATATTTAACAGTCTAACAAGAATCCGGTAGAAAGCTGGGATGAAGCTCATTGCCGCAAAGTTCTCACAGCAGCGATTGGAAGGTCCATTCCTTTTGATGTGCTCAGCTGGCGGCCATGGATCCTCAGTAGGAAAGTTGCCGAAAGCTACTATAAAGGCAACGTATTCTTGTCAGTGCCCCCGATGTAATAACAGATACATGCTAACTTGAACAGAGCGGGAGATGCAGCACACTCGTTTCCACCCACTGGCGGTCTCGGCCTCAACTCAGGCCTCGCAGATGTTCATAACTTAGCGTACAAATTGGCTGCTATTCATCTAGGCCATGGTGGAGCCTCTCTCCATCAAGCATATGAGAATGAACGTCGTCATGTCGCCCTCGTTAATTCCCAGCAGAGCGTAAAGAACGGACAGCAAATCTTCGGTCTCTTGAAGACGCTCGGTACGACAGACAATGATTTAGCAACAGCAAAGAAGAACCTTTACCGGCGCATAACAGATCCAGCCACGCGTTCCGAGGTACTGAAAGGAGTGGAGAATCAGCGAGAGCATTTCGATAACCTGGGCTTGCACATCGGATATGTGTATGGTGATACGGAAATCCCAGCATCTGCATCTCTATACACAGCATCATACCGAGCTGGTGCTCGTTTACCTCACGCCTGGCTATCGGGTCCTCCTTCATCACATCTCACTTCTCTCCCAGCCATCTCGAATGCGTATGTGAGTGAACTCTCCCATGGTGCGCTGGCGGAAAAGCAATACTCCACGCTCGACCTTATTTCATTTGATGCCTTCACTTTGGTATTTTCATCCATCTTTGCCGCAGAGTGGACCGCCGTCTTCTCTGAATCACGGCTGCGCTTAGCCAAGTCCAATGCCAGGACACTGCAGATCAAAACCGCCGCTTTGGGAAAGGACTTCAACCTTGTAGCTGGAGCTCGAGCTAATGAGTGGGTAATGGGGATGCAGTTGGAGCATGGGTCTGCAGTCCTGGTGAGACCTGATCAGCACATCTTGAATTGCTATAGCGCCGGAACGAAAGTTGATGAGCTATTAGAGGGCTTGTTGGGGCATCTTGGGGTACGATAGAATGACATGTGTCAACTGCATCAAGCGCACGTGTACTCCATTACTCAAACAACGCTGGAAAGCACGAAGATAAGTGCCATAGCCAGAGTGTTGTCCTCAGATTTGAGGTCTGTTGGACAAATAAAAGCCGAGGACAGATTTTGAAGTGTGGAATCTATGAATACCGGAGATGCTCACCCAATTAAATCCTCTGCAAAGGGAAGGCCGGACAAAATATGCTAGAAGCGCGGAAACCTCGTCGTCATCGTTCTCTGGCAGAGCTGACTCGAGCGACGGGCGATCAGAAACTTCGATATCCTCGTTCGTATGTGCCATTGTAGCTGCACTTATTCCAAGCCTATCGCAATCCTCCGTGACCATTGTGTTAGACATTCGATCTCTTTCTGCATTTCCAACTTGTAAAGCTTTCGCAATGACACGCTGAAAGTCTCCAGGGCGTATAATCTTTCGAACCCTGGCGGACGGCCTTTGGCTGGTCTCAAGCAGTCCCTCTCCAGGTTCTCCTAGCGTGACTATATCGTCAGACTCTTCAATCTCAACAAGTCTTCAAGTCTTTGGAACCGCATACTAAACTTGTCGCTACCATGTTAATCAGCATAAGTACTCTCGGGGACATAAGCACATATCATTTAATTTTGGCATCCATGGATGCCGTTGAGATGGCTCCACATCGAGGGCAGTTATTGCTAGCCGCCTCGGAATCCGAGAAGAGCACACTGATGTCAAGTTTCTGGCCGGAACGGACCGTCGCAGCCCAATCATACTCCCTATTCATCTTCTTTCCAGTGACCATTTCTTCAATCGCATACTCACGTCGCTGGATCTTTTTATGACCAACATGCTGTTCAAAGCGCTTCGAAATGATTAGGTCAATCATCTGCTTGTTATCAGCCTCCAAGTCTCAGCAGTCTTGAAATTCTGTACACAATGCATACTCCAAATTGTTAACGAGCTCCAAGAATGGGAAGCACGAAACCTAGCGCATCTTGGGGTATGACTGGTGCTTGTTGCCAATGGTCTCCAAGCCCTCAAGGTGTCGCCTGTATCGCCGCGACATGATTGTGGAGTAGAGACACGAGGTATTTCATATCAATTGCAATCAGGCGAACCCCTACTTTGTTTCGATGTCAAACCCCAAGTCTGTAAATTGTACTCCTCACAGTCGTCAAAATTATCTCAAAAGTGTTCATTTGAGATTTATCTCTTCCAGAACTCTTATCTGGGCCATCTGCTCCTCGGCATATTTCAAGGATTCCGCCAACAGTCCATGAACGAGCTCCACTCGGAAGGCTTGAGTGGAAAGCTTGTTAGATCGCCTGATATTTCGTCAGATGCCAAAATTCGTACCCGATGTAGGTGACTACCCTGTGGCAGCCATTATCAACACTGAGACTGTGTCGCTGGCCAATTGTAGCCTCCTCCTCAGGTCAACGATGTCTTCCTTCTCCTTCAGCCAGAGCACCTTCCTCGACACGTCTTTCGCCCAATTGCCCGATCCGCCAGGCGACATGCTTGTTGCATATTTCCTATCTACCTTCAGACGAAAAGCCAGCAGCACATCCCTCCAGCCTTGTATTGATTCCTTCGTCGTTCTTCCCAGTTCGATTAGCTCGGGGCTGTTCTCATAATTCTGCCACAATGCGATCACCTGGCTCATTAACATGTCTCTGCCTCCTGGTTCTGGAATTCACCTGAAGAAGTGCTTGGTCGAAGCTCCCTGATCTTTCACCAGCTGCCGGTATTCCTTCGCAGATCCTCTGCTGTCAACGCCCTGGGAAGTGCCCACGCAATCTGTCCCCCAAGATAGTATCCCCGACGGAACCAAAAGTTATGCCAATCATCGCAATCTGCACAAAGTGCCACTGGCTTAGGAGGAGATTATGGTCTGCTGCTTTCCACAAAACCGTAACACCACGAGGCTGAGGCTGAGGTCAAGTCGGTCTATCGACAAAGCCACTTCATGCAGGCGTCCGAAAGCACTGCGCAGTCTGATGGAACTTTCACAGACCAACCGGTAGAGCAAAAGAAAACAAAGCCACAGAGCGATTGTGTATCCCCATTCTATTCCGCTCTCAAGTATGTGCCGATATTTTTCTTGCTTCTCTCCTCGGGCCAGATCAGATTTCATGCGCCACCATATTTTGCTCGCAAAGTCCGCATGCATGAGGCATCGCAGCCCCCAGATATAACCTTGTCACTCTGTAGCCATTCGTACTGCCCCAAGCCTTTGGCTGATGTGGAAATCGCGTGTCGGGAACGGGAGGAATTGGAGGAGTGCTGCAGGTTCAGTCAATTCATCTGCCGGCAACGCTACCCACCCAGTGAAGTATCCAGATCGGTCAAAATCAATATTTTGCTTTTCGACGAGAAGTATGGTGGTATCGGTGGCTGTCGAAGTATTGTTGTCAATTGAACCCTTTTTGAAATGGACGAGGGCGAAATAAGGTTACTGGGAGCTCCCGGAAAACACCCAATGATCCGATTAGTGCTTACCTCATTCGCCCAATACTTTATGTGCCACAAAACAAATTTCCGCTGGTGTCTGAAGCCGCAACGACATTCATCATCCATCGTTCATGAGACCAAGTTGATTGATTCTAGGGTCAAGACAAACACCTCGTTATCTTTCTCTTTCGCGATCTTATGGATATGTCATTGACTCGTAGTCAATTCCACGCAAACCCCGCCATTCCACTGAAAACCGGTTCTCACGCCGTTTCCCATATAGCGCTCCCCACAAAAGCATCGAGAACACGAGAGCCAGCGACTTCTCCGAGCTTCCCGAGCTATGGAGTATGGATAGCTGTTACATTAGTGCTAAAGTCAAATTGAGGGGTTCCGCTGGGCATTCCCCTTCTTTTCGCTCATCATCGCCACCTCGGGTCACAATCAGCAGCCAATTTTCAGCCTCCCCCTTACTAGGGACGGAGGTGGTAACCACAAATTGAAACGAGCGCCTCTCGGCTTCAGCTGTGGCTTCCACAGGTGAAAAATCAGTGCCCTTCTTCAGAAGACGGACTCTACATCCCCGCAGTAAGTGAGCCGATGGCTTTTTGTCAGGCCCAAGATTCGATTGTTTCGACGTTTCAATAACGCCTCAACGGCATTGGCCAATCTGATACCAGCGGCATGAAGGTGCCTCGACCTGGCCTCTTAGCCTTTTACCTAGCACAATTCCTGTTGCAGGGTTGCCATGACACAGCCGGTTAAGCAGATGATCGGCGCGACATACCATCGCGCAGGCATTGAAAAGCTTGATCGCTGCTCATCTGGGAGGAATCCATGTGAAGAGCCGGGCAGTCCTGTCTGCAAATTATGGGGTTTCTCTCTTCTTGCTTTCTGGTGCCAGTCCCTTTCCATCTTTTCTTTTCAATCTGAAGCACCGCTTATTTCCTCAACGGCTATACTTTCCTTCAAGTAGCTTTTCATTGACATTTGCTTCTGGGGAAAAACTATTAACATTTTCTTGATCCTTCTTTCAACCCGATTCTGGCCCCTGGTCAACACCTCGAAATCGTCGATGGACGGGGAGAAGATGACCAAAGAGCAGTCGCGGGAGATCTGGGAAATCATTGAGGCAGACACAGCACAACATCCCGATTACGCAGTATTCTTCTTCTCCGGCAAACGGCTAGTACAACGAATGGCATTTGGCCTCCTTCCCAGCTTCGTACAACGAAGGATACGTCCGGGCCTCACGAAACCCCAACGATTACATCCGACTTCATATTTAGATGGCTTGCGAGGAGTTTCGTC
>ERZ794946.574-NODE-574-length-14093-cov-3.881251_pt1 | contig 14093 bp, 15 predicted proteins | sample MGYA00433072_ERZ794946 | MGnify/ENA primary metagenome ERZ794946 (study PRJEB30137, sample SAMN04331413) | food metagenome | isolation source: Y3 must sample point D1 replicate A | place: Australia: South Australia | collected 2014 ...
CTGGATAACATAAAAGAATCCATATCCTAAAAGAAACAACCTGTAACTACTGCTAGATAACATGGATGGGAGGAGCGGATAAAGACGCGGTGTAGGTAATGGAATATCTCGTTATCAAGAGATCACCCAGACGGCTATAGGGAGGAAGACTGACAGGTCCATGAATCCTATCATCTGCTCCCCAACCAGCTCTGGTAAAACATTCTTCCTCATCGGAAAACACGCGCAAGGAGACTTAGCTAGATCAGTTCGTCCCACTGACCTGCAGCTCCGATAACCACCACGTACACCGCCGAAATCGACACCAGCAGAGCAGTGCCTTATTGGCCAACATGTCTGTTTTTTTGCTAATGCAAAACAAGAAAAGGCATAGAGATAGCATGTATATATGACCCCCCCACCAATTTGCTAGTGTCTTTGCGGAACTGAAATGCTTGTATGTAGTTCGAGACTGTGACAAAGATACAGGAGGGGGGCAACCCGTGCCAGATGAAACTCACTCGTCAGAGAAGACCAAGAGGGAGGAAAGGTGTTGGATACCGAAGAATGAAGTCGTGCAAAGGAGAGCGTGTGTGTGAAAAGTGTTGTTTTGTCTCTTGATATTATTATGTCGGGATTGTCTTTTTTTCGCTACAGAAAAACGCATATAATGGATACAATCTCCTTATTTCAGCCATGACTTTTTCTTATGCAAGAGAAGGAAAAGAGAAAGATACTTCTCTTCGGGAATCTTATGCTCTCCTCTTCAAGCCCTCAGGCGTAGCATCCCTTCCAGTAGCTCCGACCAATTTCTCACCATTGAGTTCAACACTAGGGATACTAGCTCTCATCCTCTCCTTCTCCTGCTCTTCCACCACATCCTCATCCTCCTCTTCATCCTCACTCCTCTCATCCTTGGCGACACTGCTCCTGACAAACCTCCACGCGATTCTCAAAATAAGCACGAACCAAAAGACGTTGACGGCTTGCAGGGCGAAAAGCAGGGAAAATGTTATTATCTGCGAGATCCAGCATTTGTACTGTTGGGTTTCCCAGTTGAGTTCGAAGGGGCCCACGGTGCGGAAGGTGGTCAGGACGGCCCAGAGGATGTGTAGGTTTAGGTAGTGGCGGAGGTAGAACCAGACGCCGATGAAGAGGCCGAAGTAAGGGCCTGTAACGGGGGAGTTGAGGTAGTTGAGGACTTTTGATGTCTGCGAGAAATCGTTAGCAAGATAGCCCAGAACAGGATATCGAATAGAAATGCTCCAAACTTACAGCGAGGAAGAAGTCGGAAATGTCCATGGTGATGTAGACGGCAATTCCCATATATGTAAAGTGGAAACGGTAGCTCAGCCAGATCAAAGCGAGCGTAACCACATGATGCAGAACCAGCTCTTTGAAATCCTTTCTCGGCTTCTCCAGCATCAACAACAATAGAATAGCCTGTTGAGCCCAGTAACTGGCTTGCAACAGATAGTAAGCTTTAAACACAGCTTCATGACTGCGGTGAGGGAATCCTTCGAACATGGCTGTCGTGTTGAAATACCACACTGGCGAGCGGCGCATAACGTACAAGCCAAAGGGACCGAAAATGGCAAAGTAAATGGCAGTGTAGAATTGCTCCATGAAACGTGCTTGTTTTGCTTTGCGCTGGATGCCGAGGCGGATGGCTAGAGGGCGGATCATGCGTTGCATGAGGAACTCGCGAGTGAAGCTGAGGACGATGGTGTAGAAAGCGACGAATGCGAAATCGGCCTTGCCCTTGCCATATTGCGTAGGCTCGCCGGCCGGGGTGTCCAGAGGGTAGGCGAGGAAGATGCAGTTGTAGAAGGGGTTCGAGGTGGAGGGATTGACGGCGTAGAGACCCAGGACCAGGAGCATGAGGATCAATGGGTTCAGCCAGGTGTGTCTGAGGGAGACGCGTACATAGCGCTTGAGCAGGCTGCGTGCTTTGCGACGCTTCGATGTTCGTGTAGGCTTCTCTTGTGTAGGTGTTGGTGTACGCTGAGGGAGTCGTGTCAGCTCAGTCGGCAGTACATGTACAAGGCAATTGACATACCTGCGGCAAGGAGGTCAAGGTCGCGAGAGCACCGACTCCCGTATCACCTCGTGGCTCTCCTCCAAGACTGCTAGACTTGCGCCGGGGCCGAGGCTTGCTCATCGTGACTGGGGGTCCGCCATGTTTGTCGAATGCACCCTTGGGAGGACTCAGTGGAGGAAAGGGCTCCATCTTGTTGTCGGCCATTGCATGTACAATGTCGTGTGCTACAAGTGGACAGGAAACAAAAAAATGATCACCGCCGGTCCCGGGACCCATCAGCGCCGGCTGCCCCCACATCCGTCAACAATCATCTCGGCGCTTCCCGTAGCAGCCGACGACCAATTTCACATGTTTCACCCTGTGACGTGTGTTGATTCCTCCATGAATTATGCTGGTCCATCCATGAATTATGCATTTCGTCTGTGAATCTAATGCTGCCGTTATGCCATGCTTGCCCTGTGTCCCTTCGCTTGGATCCTCTTGTCAGCCATCTGATCTTCCTTCCCCTCGAGGCCGCGGCTTTCTTCCCTCATTGAACTTCCCTAGCTTCCATCGTCGCGGAGCCTCGGCAGCAATATCTTCAATGTCTTGTTTGTGCTCAGTGCACCACATCATCACCAATTCTTTCAAGCGGTGTCCATAGCATCGCCAGCATTCTGGCCTCCACGCTTATCGGTCTTGATGTACTCGACAAACTCATCGATGACACCGGGCCAAGCAGAGTCCTCGCTCCAGAAGCTGAGAGCCTCATCGGCAAGGGTCTTCTCGGCGAACACCAGAGTCTGATCCCACATGTCCTTGTTGACACTCTTCTTGTACTTCTCTTGAAGGAATTCTATCCACCATTCGAGCCAGGGAGTGTTTTGCGAAGTCCACTCGAGCGATGGGCTGGTGAACAGCAGACGCCAGTACTCGGTGGCCATGTCAAGTGCGACTGCCTTTTGTCCTTGAGCGCGTGCGAGGAGGAAAGTGTGCTTGTAGATTTGCTTGAAAGTAGGGCGGAAAGTGGGCGAAGCGAGGCTTTGGCGTCTCTGTTGTACCGTGTCGCGCAGTTTCTTGATATCGGGGATACTATGCGATCGCTGTCAGAGACAGTTCATGCACTGTGAGTTCTGTGAGACTTACCCAAGAGCGGCGAGGCTGTCGACGAACTCTGTGCGTGTGAGTCTACCCAGAGAAGGCGACTTGACGAGCTCTGAGAAGATGAGAGCACCGACATCTTCGGGGCTGACTTCTATGTCGTTGAGGAGTGCCATGGTGCCTTCGATGTTCACCTCGTCTGGTTCGTTGGCTACATCTTCGCGGTACTTGTCGAAGAGCTTGTTGAGTGTAGACTTGCTTACGGTGCTGGCCTGGCCGCCACCTACAGCAAAGTACCTGCCAAATGGGTAAGCGTCGATGTCCATAGGGTCGCTCATGTTGAGAATATTTGGCGTGCGTGCAAAAGGGAGAGTTCGTAACACGCAAAGCAATGCTTGTGTCTCAGCCCCGGCTGGTTGTTTGCGCGCAAATCACTCTCACCACCCCATCGTCGTCCATCAACGTCAAGCTTTGACTGTCCACCCCGAACTTCCGGAACTGCTCCCTCGTGCGACGACGAAATTGTGGACAGAAGGGAAGGGTTGACCTACGAATTTGCTGCTGCCGATGTGTTCCAGTTGTGGTTACGCAACCATTTTGCTGCTTGTACTCTGTCCGTGCTAGTGGCTTCCACAAAGGCCTGGATGGCTGCTTTCTGCTGCGTCGTGTATGCTGGAGGCATGGTTGTACTAGATCAGCCTGCTGAATCTGGAAAGAAACGAATGATATGTGTTCCAGTGAGAACGAGCGCGAACGATGAGTGAGGATGTTGACAACGAAATAGATGATGGTGATAGAATGGAAAGTTGATCAACAGCAAAGGCAGCGATACAATAATGACGCCGACGCCCGATACGCTTTGATCCGAGCTCGCATCTCATCGATAAGATAAGACAAAGTTCAGAATCTCCACCGTCTAGTCTTGCCAAGAAAACGATCATAGAGCGGCTACCATGATGGGCAAAGGAGGAGGTAGAATGTGTATAATGAGAGATTGTTGGACTTACACGGTCTGCTCGACTTCTTCATAGGGGGCGATGATGCTGTATCTTCGGATGCTGTGGTGGTCCTTTTACGCTTAGTTGCGACGGGCATGTTGATGAGAGGATGGTGGCCAACGATCTCTGTTTTGTATCCCGGGATTGTCGTAGAACGAGAGTTTTCGGTACACGGTAGGCGCTACTGGTGATAGTAGGGTCTACTGGAAGTCGGTATGAAAGCGAAGGAACGATCCCGGGGGCGAAAGTGTTGCTGTCTTCTGGTTACTGACTAGAAGTAAAAGAAACTGGCGATATCAGAATAGCCGTTAATATAGTGAGCACGGTGAGCAAGTGTGTGAAAGCACGATACAGAGCAGGCTCCAGCGGACAAAACACTTGAAAGTGCTGGCTGATAATAGCTCAATCTTGGCATTTCCATCAAGGAAAGAGCAGTGATGACAATCAGCGGAAAGAACAAGTGACGAGCATCATTTGAACAATGTTAAAACAGGTATTACAGGGATATATAACTACAAAAGCTTGCTAAATGCTGCTTCTTCTTAATCGCCAAGAGGCATGGCCTCAAGCTCCTCGCTCAACGATCTCCAGTTCTCAGCACTCAACTCAGCATACTTTACACGCTCTTGTCCCCATTCCTGGTGCATTCTGCTGACATGGTACTGAGAGGACTGGAAGTGCTGAATCTCATCCCTGACACACTCCTTGATGAATACACCACGAGCATGCTGGTCAACTATTGATTGCTTGTCCTGGGAATTGTGAGCGAAATAATCACCAAAAATGGGAAACCGAAGACATACCTTGACAATGGCACTTTCGACCTTTTCAGCTTCGCCAGGCTTAATCTGTGACTCGTGCCTTGAGCGAATACCAGACAACTTGCTCTCGTTGGTTGCGATGCGACGTTCCAATTGGGGGATGTTGTCGCGTGCATAACGATCACGACGGTCGAACATGTCCCTCATGCTTACCAGAGCATCACGCTGGCGCTTGAGGTCCTCCAAAACGCCCAAATCCCATGCTCTGGCTTCATCTTCGAGAAGAGTCTGATTGGTTGAAAGATGCTTGGCTGTGCCATTGAGGCCGCCGTTCAGAAGCTCGACTTCGTTGGTGTCCATGGCATAGGTGTCGGCAGAGCATTCAGTAAGGCTTCCAAGAGCCATTGAGAGGCGAACATATTCGCTTGCGAGCCCCTCGTTCCGCTTGATCAGTCTCTCGACCATGCCACACATATTGATATAAACTTCAGTCGACCGGCGTACACCATTTCGGACAGTGTCGAAGAGGTCAGAGAGGTTCTGGGGGAGCGAGTCTTCAAGACCTGGAGGTAGGGGCTTTCCAGTAAATTCTTCTTGCACGGAAATAGAGGCTTGCTTCCGCCATACAGCGAGTTCCTGAAGATGTTAGTTATGCACAAGCAAGACAGGGGGTAGGGGTCGAACGTCTACCGTAGGGACTGTCAAGAACATGATGACAAGCTGGTCTTGACTGAGAGCAGGGTGTCGCACAAGTGCGTTCGCAAAGCGTGCGAGACCTCTCCTTCGCTTCTCGATAAACAGAGTGTCAGCAGCAATATGCTTACCATTGACTGCGAATTGTATCAGTTTTGTGTCTCTAACAATGGACGTCGGATAACTTACTCGCGACACGCTTAGGAGGAAGAAGAGGCAGCTGTCTGAAGGGAAATTTCTTATGCAAGCAGTCCAGCAACCAAACAAAATCACTATAGCGACGAATGACACGACTGTTTCTCCTGATGCTAGAGACCTCGTAGTTGCGATGTTGGAACAAAAACATGCCTTCCTTCTCTTCAAGCACGTTGACCGTGATGAGCTCTTCAGGGCCAGTCGCGCCACTAGGCCTGGACGCACCGAGTGGTCTTCTCACACTGCCGGAGATCTCGTTGTTTCCACTCGTTGCCTCACCAAAGCCTTCGTTGCCAGGTGCAGTATTGAAGCCATCGTTGGACGCCGAGTAGCCGCCCCAGCCACTTTCAGCTGTTGTTGGTCGCGACTGCTCGAACGAGGAAGGATCTGGAGTCGCGGAATCGGATTTATCGGCAACGGAAGTGGTGGTGAAGTTGCTGGTGGTTCTAACATGAGGGGGGTCTGCGCGACCGTTGACGCCTCCGTTTGGGTAGGTCGAAGAGGCAGCTTGGGCGTACGAGGCAGGTGCAGCAGCAGTCTCTTCGTGGTGGTGGTTCTTGTGCAGCGAGGGGCTTCCCCAGGGGTCATCGCCAAAGCCGTAGCCAGGTGTCTCAAGGTTCTGGGATTGGGTAGCGCCGGAGTCTGCTTGAGGGGGAGGACCGATGGGTGTACGAGGAGGCTTCTGCTCTTGCTTGGGAGGAGCAGTCAGGGAAGGCAGGTTGGGTACTGGCAATTGTCTTCTACGCTCATCGACAGCATCCAAACCCAGCTCTTCTCCCTCTTGTGCCAGACCAATCAGGGCCAACACAACGTTGACCTCGCCGCGACCCAAGACACGAGAGTCGTCAGCCTCGGAGGCGCCGATGAGCTCAAGGATCTTGGACTGCTCGGGTTGTCCAATACTGCTCTCCGACAACAAGCTCTTGATCTGGCGAACGGTGACTCCGCCTTGTCCACTGCTATGCGACAGAAGGGCATCGAAGAGATCGACATAACGTTCGGGCACGTCGCTGGCTGGCAGCAACGTCTTGATCAAGTCTCCTCGTTGGCGGGTGCTGTTGTGCTTCTTGGGAGCAGGAAAGTCCCAGGGCGATTGGCCGTCGTCTGCATCGTTGGCCTCGGCGAACAAGCCCGAGTTGGCCGAGGTGCTGCGAGCTGCCGGCTGCTCATCGTCGTCAAACAGCGACGACTTGTTCTGAGGTGCCGCTGGCGTTGAGGGTGGTGACTCTCCGAAAAGCGACATTGCTGCTCGATATGCGCGTCTGTGTGTGAACAAGAGCACAAGGGAAACCACAGAGCGACTTGTCGTGCAGCAGAGACGCGGTGAGACAAGGGCAAGACACCAGGCCCGCCAACCTCCGCAATGAGAGAGCTCGCGAGACCAAGCGTCCGTGCCGCCGAACGTCACCACCACCTGAATGTCCTTGCTTTGCCTTTAACGGCCGAGGTATACCTTAGGCCAGCCATCGTCCCATGTTTCTGACTTGTTGGTTCCACCAGTTTCATCGTACTTCCCTTTGCCAGTCAGTGATATTTGCTTATTCGTGTGCTAATCATCTATGTAGACACAACTTCTGATTAGCCTACAAAACTGTGCTCAAAGGTCAGATGGAACTCAATCATCACAAAGAAACCTCGAAATTCGAGAATAATCATGAAAGAAGGAAAATGATATTAAGCTATGCGCTCCTTGCCGAGTTTGAACCCCCCGACTTTCCGATGCACAGAAATTGAATCTAGAACCAAATGCAAGACATGACCTTCCCATATGTACAATTCGAAGACGAGAAAAAAGAGATTCGTGAAAGTGAAAACAGAGAACAGAGATGATTAAAAAGAGTACGCCACGATGCGTCGAGACGCGCTTAACAATGGAGGATCCGTGTTGGAAGTTTAGTAGCGTTCACGGGGACCATTACCATGCTCATGGAGAACATCGTCAAAGTAGGCGCTGGGAGCACGTTGTCCGGGCAGGTTGCTGCTGACATTGCTGCCATCATCTGGCTGAGCACCAATGCCGACAGCTAAGCTGCTTGTGCTGGGTTGAGCATACAGAGGGTGGGTGGGGCTAAGCAATGCGTTGGAGCCAGTTCGTTGATGTTGATGAGGATTGACACTGCTACGAGGGCGAGAACCGTCACGGCTAGATGGTGGAGAATACTCGGCACGAGAGTAGCGGTTGACGGTAGGCTGGAGACTTGGTGCACCTCCCAGGACCATAGAATCGCGTCCGCCAGCTGCTTGAGCACCAGGGGTGGCGTAGTATCCTGCAGGCAGGTAGGTGGAGCTACGGTTCTGGTTGACAGGCATGTATGCTGAGTTGCGTTGACCGGCGGTAGGCGAGAAGAAGAGTGAAGAAGGATCGGCCGTGGGTTGCGCACTCTTGCGATTTTCCTTCTTGGGTCCTGCAGAAGACAGAGGCTTGCCTGCTGAGGTGAGAGCGTCGAGAGACAGAGACGAGCCTTGAGGCATGGCGTAAAGATTGCCACCAGGGCCGTATTTTGTCTTCGCATCCGAGGCCATGACACTTGCCATAGCGGCACGCTTGACGGAGCGGTCGATACTCCAAGCAACCATGGCACGCCATGCGAGCACACAAGCACCCAGGAAAGCCAGACAAGCACCTACAGCGATGAAGATGGTGCCTTCGGGGGCTTTTGATCTTTGCATAAAGGGAGCATCGGCGGTGAAAGGGATGACCATGTCAGGGACGGTGGCACCGGCGAGAGTGGGAAGGTCGGTGGCATGCGAGACGGTATTGGAAGCGGCGCCAGAAGTTTTCGAGGCGGCCGACGAAGAGGCCTTGGAAGAGTCTGCGGTTGATGATGCGGCAGCGCTGCTGCTGCTGGACTTGACGAAAGACGACACTCCAGTCAATTTGTCTGTTGAAGGGGCTGCAGTCGAAGCAGCCGATGACGCTCCTGTAGTAGCGGCGGCTGTTGTCTGATCCGTGTTCTGAGCGGCAACCAGGACAGCGCCGGCGGCGAAGGCCAGCAAGATGTTGTTCCTCCTCATATTGTGCGTCGGTCTGTGGGCGAATGTTTACCCCGGTATGTGAAGCCCCTTCGCGACGGGCGATGAAAATATGTCCTCCTGGTCTGGGTAATCACAAGGCGTGAGAAATGTTTGAGACGAATGAGCGTATCGATAGCGAGTGAGTGACGCAAGTTCAATGCAGGTAGAGGGCGAGATGCAGCAGATTTGCAGGTTTGGTAATGCAAAGAAGGTGGATGCGTTCTATTCTTGTCCCCGTTCCCGCAGTCCCCAGTCCGTGGCGCAGGGCAACCTAGCAGTCTCTTGGCATTGTTGATCTGCGACATCCATTTCTTATCGCAACTTTGCGTCTGAGGTTCGTTTCACCAGAGCATGAGAAACCCTTTTCCACCCACCGACTCTGTGCCTGGACATGGCCGCGTCCATCTGGCTTTGTTGCCGCCGGCAACTCCAATTCTACAGACCTTGACCTATCAGTATCCCCTCAAGCTGATCTCGCCTACTCCTGTGACTATAACTTCATCTGCCGACAATGACTCGTCGCATCAGGTCCATACACTCTACATTTTGACCTATGGCGGTGGTATAGTTGCTGGTGATACTCTCACCTTACGTATTGATCTCGATACTACCACCCGTCTGCTCATCCTCACTCAGGGCAGCACCAAGATCTTCAAGACCCCGGCCCCATCGACTCTCAGTCGGCAAGATATGAATATGCATCTGAAGCCTGCTGCTGCTCTTGTCTATCTTCCGGACCCAGTCCAGCCGTTCGCTCAGAGTGCCTTTGAGCAAACCCAGCGCTTCTACATCCATCATCAACAGGATGTTCCGAATGCGAGCATTTGTGTCTTGGACTGGGTATGTCAAGGTCGCAAGGCTCTAGGTGAGGACTGGAACTTCTTCAAGTATGCCAGCAAGAACGAGGTATGGCTTGTCGACGGATCCCGCGGGCCCGATGAGACGAGGCTGTTGCTCCGTGACAATGTCACATTGGACGCCAGTGACGACGCTATACAAACTCCCTTGACGAGGCGTATGGACGGTCTCGGTGCTTTTGGTACTTTGATCTTGTACGGATCCATGTTCGCAAGTCTTGCGACATTTTTCATGGAAGAATTCAAGGCGATACCCCGGATAGGAGGAAGGAAATGGGACACCAGCGACGACGCTGACGACGCAATACGAGATCTGGAACCTCTCGTGATCAAACGGAAAGCGAGACAAAAACAAGAAACGAGCGATGGCCTGTTATGGACAGCCGCAATGATACGAGGGTGTGTTGTTGTCAAATTTGGCGCACGAGAAGTCGAGGGTGGAAAGCGTTGGTTGCGCTCTATGCTTGATACCGAAGGCAGTGTCCCCGCTCATTTCGGAGAAAGAAGCTTATTATGCTTGCGATAGACTCGCAAGTTCCTTATACCCGGCATTGATTGCGCGGCACATGTACAATAATGTGCTTGATGAACATTCCAGACTCTACTCATCCCCTGAGGCTTTTCTCATCAGAGCACGGTATTGCTCGATGATGTTTTTGCGCTCTGCTCCAAGCTCTTCTCTCCTTGCCAAACTACCAGCAGCGTTCGGCACGTCGGCCACATCTGCTCTGGCTCCGTTCTTGACCTTGAACTTCTCCCTGGGTATCACAGTGAACTCGGGAGGAGCCTGTGCCACGTCGTGTAGTCCCTTGGGTTTGTCTCGTTTCGTCTTGAGCACTGCCCAGATGTCCTCGTTATCCTTGGACTCTCCAATCATCCTTTGACGCTTCTTGCCGTACAGAACGGGCACGCCCGAGTCCTCTCCGTACAATGCATTACGTTCTTCCTCCTCTTCCTCACGCTTTTCTTGCTCTTCCTCAGCCTTGTCCTTGATCCGCTGGTCTTCCTTTCTCCATTCGTCGTACATCTTGTGCATTCTCTTCTCAGTCTTCGTCCGTGTGACCTTCTCGCCTGGTGCTAGGCCCTGATTTCCTTTCCGCGCCAAACCAGTCACTGGCAATGTCTGATCTACACGAGCGTTGAAGTCTCGTAATTTCTCGCCAGGCTGGATTTTCGGCATTTCCATTGTCTTTCCTTTTGCTTTTTGCTTGATGTCCTCTTGACGCTTGCGCTTCTTGCTTGCCGTCTTTGATTCATTCTCGTCTGGAGTTGGCTGGGGGTTTTGTCGCTGCATCAGTCGGGCAAATGCCTTCGGTGTGTCGTCGAACTTGTATGCATTCTTTCCAGCGATAGACTTCTCAGTCTTTCTCTTCTTCTTGCCGTCGGAAGTGAAGACGGTTTGCGCATTCTTTCCTACGGGCAAAGCCTTTGCGACGGCTGTGGGCGGCAAGTTGTAACTGCGCGATTAGATGTCAGTATTTCGTGTTCAAGGTTTGAGTTGGAGGTGGCTGGATTTGAAATTACTCGTCGGCATTGTCATCCCTCCTTCTGTGTTTGTGAGGCATTATGGCGTGTTATTGCAAGCGAAAGTTGTGATAGTTTGCGGATCGCGAGTTTGTGCCCAAAAAAAAGTCTCGACATGAAAGCGTTGCACGACGTGATCGGCACGTTTGACAGACTAGCAAACCAAAGCTGGGGAGACACCCCGCACGGCCAATAAGATCAATCCATCATCCACGACTTCACTTTCACTGCTGTCGTTGAAGCCACAGCCGACATCGTCTTTGAACATGTTTCTTGTCAATTTGCTATGCGTGCCTGAGGAAAGTGTCCCTGCGCGCGCATGATTGGTTCACGTGTCAACGTCTTCGAGGGGTAACTTTCCTGTCGCGAGTTTTGGGCTTGCTCGAGTCCAAGAAATGCAAGCCTCAAAGGCGGTCTAGGCACGGCCTGAGCGAACGATGTCCCCAAGGCCGAACCCGTGTTGCTTGCCGACATAAACTCTGGCCCGCCCGCGGCCACCGTGATATCAAACCATTGTCCCCGTGTGCTACTCATCTGCTGCAGTCATTCGTTGTTTCAATTACTTGCTGTTGAACACACTCGTTGCTGATCAGTTTTGACCCATCGCCGTCGTCATTCTTTTGAGTACTGAGCAAAAGTCGTTATAAAACACCTGCCGCACTTCACCCCGTCATCGGGCTCCACATATATCTGAGATACCAAGGCCGATATCACAACTATTTGATCTGGAGTTACCCTGCTAAACCAGTTTCTGAACTTGGTGCTACATTCCACACACTCACTCCATGGCACCTTCCGTTTTGGAGATTACACCCTTGCCGGAACAAACTCCACCTAGAGAACCATCCCCCGCAGAGGTTGAAGATGGATACTATCAACCTATTCCTTCGCGACGCTGGTATTCTCTTATCCTCGATATTCTCGACCCTATGACTCTAAGACAACGTTCTTCTCACGCCCATCCTCATCATATCTTTACGGATGAGAGACCTCGTACTTCTCTATCCGCCAAGAAAGAGCAATATGTCGTCACCGAAACGCCTATACCGGAGCCAGGACCGACACCAACGCTCGAGAAGAGACATCGAGTAATTGCAATTATCAGACTGGCATGCATACTCGTTCCTGTGACTGTGTTGTGTCTATTGTAGGTTGCTAGACTTGGCTGTGATCTTATCAGGGCTAATCAGATCTCTAGTGGTATTCTGCATATCGTGTCGTTCGCTTTGAACGGACATGCCTTGCTATTGCAAGACGATCTTGACTTCTTGCCTGATTGGGGACATCCGGGCAAGATTGGTGCGGGCCTCGCACACTACCCTACTGATGCTACCCGGGATGTCATGCCTATCCGTAAGTTCTCCCAACATGTTAACTCAGTCAATGTTTTGCAAACAAGAGCTAACTCTGGATCCGTAGCGGTGCATTCTCACAATGATTACTGGAGGCGGATACCCCTGTACGAGGCCTTGCATTACGGATGTACCGGTGTAGAGGCAGATGTCTGGCACATTGGAGACGATCTATTCGTGGGCCACAGCACATCTGCCTTGACCCCCAATCGTACATTCAGAAGTCTCTATGTCGATCCTCTCATCGCTCTGCTGGATAAGCAAAATCCCCTCACTGCATTCGCAGATACTAAGAACCACGGCGTCTTTGACGAGGAACCAGATCAGACACTAGTCTTGCTAGTCGATCTCAAGACTGATGGCCCCACTACGTTCCAAAGAGTGCAAGAGCAACTCGAAGGTCTTCGCTCGAAAGGCTACCTCACCTATTTCAATGGCACGCACACGGTTCCTGGTGCGATTACCGTGGTCGGCACAGGAAACACTCCTTTCGATCTCTTGACGGCCAACACTACCTACCGCGACATCTTCTATGATGCTCCCCTAGGCATGCTCTACGAACCCTCTCCGATTACCCTAACCGACCTCAACGTCGACCCCTCCCTATCCAATCTAGCAGAAATCGACGACTACCACCCTTCCTCAGCAGGTCAAGGCAAAACAGGTCTTCCTGCAGATACCCCTGCTTCCGCCTTCAACGCAACCACATCCTACTACGCCAGCTTGAACTTCAAAAGATCCGTCGGCCGTGTTTGGCGAGGCAAGTTGTCAGAGAGACAGATGAAGATCATCCGTGGGCAAATCAGGGGTGCCAAGAAGGCGGGCCTGAAAGCAAGGTATTGGAACACGCCGAAATGGCCCGTCAGTCTTCGCAACCACATCTGGCACGTCTTGGTGGAGGAAGGTGTAGGTATGCTCAACGCCGATGACCTAGAGGGCGCAGCTATCGAGGACTGGAGACGATGGAAGCACGAATGGTATGTTTGAAACGTCCCCTTTTGTCATCAGTCACGCCTAGGAATATGTATATCATGAATCACGAAGAACGAAATTTCTCCTTTTTTCCCAAGTATCAGTGTCGCTTTCTTTCCACCCATCACTTTCTTGAAAAATGTGATGAGATGAGTATTCTCGAATCCTGTGTGACTTGATTCGGCATGGTTTTCTTTTTTTCTATCCTAATCGATCGTCGAACAACGCTTCCGCATTTCCTCGAAGCATTGCCCAACAGTGGAACGGGGATGGCCATTTATGCCGCTTCAATAGACTCGATTGCAGCATCGATGGAAGAGGGGACGTCTAGATCAACATCATCTACTCTTGCTGCTGCATAGATGGAAGCACTAATAATCGTATTGTGGAGTGGGGCATTCTGTGCAAAAGCAACCCTTGAAAGTGCCAGAAACAGAGATACAAGATTCTCAACATGATTAGGAAGTCTTGGAAGTGCCGCTTACTGCGTACCGAATCCAACCCGCATGTGCTGTAGAGATGCACGGTGAGACGGGTTGCCTAGTGAGAAAATGCAGCAGTAACGAAAACACCTCCATCTTAGATTAATTCATGGGCGAGAAATGCCGCTTACTTAAGTGAGAAAA
>ERZ794946.575-NODE-575-length-14075-cov-3.988802_pt1 | contig 14075 bp, 17 predicted proteins | sample MGYA00433072_ERZ794946 | MGnify/ENA primary metagenome ERZ794946 (study PRJEB30137, sample SAMN04331413) | food metagenome | isolation source: Y3 must sample point D1 replicate A | place: Australia: South Australia | collected 2014 ...
GAACTGGTTGAAGAGTTTCGAATGGTGGCTAGACTATGGGGCCCAAGAGACCAAGCAAGTGTGAGCCACAAGATGTGAGTGATGATACAGTCAGTCCGCGAGGTTTAGTCTTCCTCTTTGCCCCGCGTCGTCCCAGCAACCACAATCTCCACACACACAAGATTGTTACCAAAGGACCCCTTTTCGCTCAAGGCGACAACAAAGACAAGAGAAAAAGTCTCTGGTCTGGTCATCGTGTGTTTCCATTGCCTACGTACGTAGGGGAGGCAAAGATAGGGCATACATACGCGATTCACGATGGAAATAAGAAAAAAGTATTCCTCTGACTGGGTAACGGATCAACAGCGTGGCTTGCGAACGCCAGACGAACCAGACTTCTGGGGCTCCTTCGTCTCTCTATCGTTCTTGATGATGTGGACTTCGTCTCGGATCAAAGGGAAGCAAATGGAAACAGAAGATCTGGGAGCCGTCCAGCCCGCCTTGCTTGCCTCATTCAAACAGGAGCGTGGTCCGCGGTGAGGTGTAAGACCCGGTGGCTGGTCCCAGTGATGGTCGAATGACAAAGGCAAGCAATAATACTCTCGCACATACGTATAATATGGCCACACAAGCATCAAGAGAATCAAAGCGATATGAATCCTTCGTTCCAACTATATTCTAGAAGGCGAGTTTCGAAGACCCTGCTCCTGTAGATCTTCCACAGAGCCGGCAACCTTGCCGGTATTACTCTTGCTGGTCAGAGGTTTTGGCTTTTGATGATAGCATTTGAGTGGAAATGAAGCTCTACGTTGGTGGACATGACCCTTCTCGAGGCCCGAGAGAGCTGAGCAGTCTAAGCTCGACTTGACAGCTCGTCTATCTGCAATTCAATTCAGATGCAGAATGTATTTCTGTGCCATGTGCAGATTGGAGCAAGTTCCATGGAAATGGTCGAAATTCGCCAAGGGAACGAGCATGCCGAACAAGGGGGAATTTGTACTCTCAGTAGCGACATTGACATTCAAAAGAAACGAGTTGGTTGTCTCGAAGATCGACCCCGAGGCCGAGTCATTGGTAACGGGTCAATATGAAAATTGATCTTGTACTCGGACGAGGTAGTTAGTTGTCGCGAACAAAGAGCTCGTTCGCTTGAACCTTGTATATGACAAGCAACACCATGCGGCTGTCGCTGTTGCACAGTCGACACTGCATGCTTCTCTTACTTGCAGATAGCCTCGTGGAGCATGGTTACTCTGCATCAAACACGTGGGAGATAAGGCTATTCGGAGGTAATCAAGTCAGATTAAATGCTGTGCAACTCGGGTGTCGAGACTGGACAGGCGAGAGACATCGTCGCCGCCGGGCAGGAGTAGCGAAACACCTGTTCCTCTTCGCGAGTCCGAGGTCACATCATTCATCATCTATCCTGCCGTCACGGCAAGCGTGAACGCATGATAGCCACACAGCCCCAGATACTCCGCGAACATTGAGATCTTGGTACACCATTGACGACTCTATGAAAATCAACACGGACAGGCGTCGGCGGCCCCTCGTCTCAGAGTTATGAGCAATGACGACTTGTGTGGTCGGATTCATTCTGTAAGAATTTGAATTGTAAAGAGAGCAGCACATTTTGCTTTTTCCCGCTGACAAACAGGGGGACAAACCTGTTCCTGTCGATCCAAAACAAAGAAAGTCGAGTCCGTAAACACACAATACCTGTTATTGCTGCAAAGATGACCTCGTCCGTTACATCACTCTGCGCTTCCAGTTGCCTCTGCCTTGATCCTGACTGGCAATCCGGAAGCGCATGGATGACGGTACTCCGTACACGTTCGCAGATGCTGCCTCCCTTCCGCTGCGGTTGTTCCGTTCCGCGTCGCCATCGCGAACTTCACGCGTGCTGTAAACTTGCATGGTCGAGCATGCATAAATGTTGGATGGAAGCTCAACCCGCCTACTCCCCGAGGCCCGGCATTCACTAGAGCGTGACCGGAGAAGATGGCGAATCAGAACATCGGTGTGCAAGCAGATATAGCCCACCAATGAACACGATGTGACAATCAATCTAGGTCTGTGGTAGGGAGCCTGGAAACATGCAGATCCAAGGGACCTGGGACCATAACATCGCTGCCGCGAGCCATGGCAGATAAGCGTACGGCGGCATCTCACCAGTCAACGACGCGTACACAGCCTTTCTACCACCTGTCAACATAAATTCAAGGGTCTTGTTCTCCTGCCATTTTCGAAGATCTCTCTGTCGAGTCGCGCGGGTCTTGTGCGAGTAGCTCGCGGCAGACGATGACCCGAAAACTCTACTGGAGGACTGAGTCGTTTCGTCGGCCGATCGTGGCAGCGGATCAAGTGCTGGATGAACCTTGGCACCGTCGCAAGGTATGAAGGACTCTAAATAGCAATACACAGATGGTTAACCAACGGCTTCCTCGATGCAGTAGAATAACTTTATTGATTGTGTCCAGCGAAGTTGTTGACTGACCTCTGACGGCCGGAATAATGGAAGGCGCTGTGCAATATGTCTATGAAACCTAATACAGATGAGAGAGGAGATAGTTCTGTGCACTTTAATTAATGAACGCTTGGAGGCTTCGAGTTGGAGCCCGACAGCCATGACTCGGCTGACAACCACCGCCATGCGCGCCGGGATTTGTTGTTTGTAAATTGGGGGCGAGGCAGGAGCGCTGGCGGAAGTTCCTGACTGCGCTTTCCTTCTTACGTGGATCTCACAACAATAACTGTATCTGCCATGCACAATATTTCTTCCACTTTTGTTTCTCCAAAAGCATCGACACAGGTTTCAAGAGACACGCCAAAGCCACAGGCGCGCCTCTTTCGTCTACGCTAATCTAGCATCATCTACATGGTCTTTGCTTCAATAATCCGAACCCTTTGTTCCTCTGGTACCGCTGCCGAGGGCGCTGACTCTCTTTCGTGCCTGCGAGTCACATAACAGAGGCAACCAACCTCTCTACCAGCCTCACGAAACTGTCGTTCTGGCACCCGCCTTCTTGCTGCATCCAGTCCGGGGTTCATCACTCTTCTCTTCATCTGGAAGCCGTGAGTTTAGCCGAGATTGTCAGGGGTGTCCACCATACTCATATGTTTCTACAGTACATTACGTCCCTTGTCGGATGCGAGCATCCATCCCTGACCGCTTTGGCTCCAGAAAGCTTCGACGTCTCAGGCTGTAGACTCGAGTCGCAAGCGCAACGGCCATTTAGCGCGGACCATCAGGACTCCGTGCGTTGTGATCATCCGCTAGGATACCAAGTGAGAGTCCCCGACTTTCTGCTACTGCATCTCTCTTGACCACATTGACGTTCCTTCTTCTTTTTCTCCTTAAGCCAACCCTCTCTTTGTGTATTTTCGCTCCTTTATTTTCTTACCGACCACACAGACCTAAACACTGACCGCATACGACCCTTCAGTCAACCAAACAATCCATCCATCCAACCTTTATACCCGTTACTCCCGCTACAAACTAATCCTAATACAACACCGCTTCCCCTCAAGACAACATTCAGCTCTTCAACGGCCTCCCGAGTCCTGATTGTCTTTCCCACTGCACCAATACGTTGCTATCGTATGCCTAGACTTTGATCCTAGTGAAACCGGTATGCTTCCACCTCCACGATCGATAGGCGACCCGCCATGTTGTGCAACACAGACTGATGTTTCCCGTCAAGAGTCTTTCTCTTTCGTACTCTGCATCTTGCATTTAGATGCTGTAGGGTATCTCTCACAGGCTTCTAGGCTCGAGCTTGATATCATCAAGCAAGCTCACATCGACCATGACTGTGGCAATTGACAACTCATTTCGTGGCTGGTCCTCGAACACTAACTCCGGTGCCTTATGCCTCGAAGATAAGTTCGAGATTATCAAGGACATTGGTGATGGCAGTTTCGGAAGTGTCGTTCTCGCAAGGACAAGAGGCGCTGGCGCTCACCTTGTACGAAGAAACACTCTGGTATGTCGATCATCTAACGTGAAAGCTATCAGATCGCATCTAACTTAGAGTTTACAGGTTGCCGTTAAGACCATGAAGAAGACCTTCGAATCCTTCTCGCAATGTATGGACCTCAGAGAAGTCATATTCCTCAAGTCGATACCAGCTCATCCCCATCTTGTGCCGGCCTATGACATATTCCTGGACCCTCTTAGCAAGAAGTTGCACATCGCCATGGAGAACATGGACGGCAACCTCTATCAGCTGATGAAGACCCGGGATCACAAGCCTTTTGATGGTACTGTTGTTAAAAGCATCTTGTTCCAAATCCTCGGTGGCCTGGAACACATTCATGAGCATAACTTCTTCCACCGCGACATCAAACCGGAAAACATCCTCGTGTCTTCTTCGGCACCCGACACACAAAGCGCCTTCAAGAGATACTCGTCGCTAGTGACTCCCCCCTCAACGCCACCAACATATACTATCAAGCTGGCGGACTTCGGGCTAGCGCGTGAGACTCACTCCATGGTTCCCTACACAACATATGTTTCCACGAGATGGTATCGCGCGCCCGAAGTACTCCTCAGAGCTGGCCAGTACTCGGCCCCGGTGGACATCTGGGCATTTGGTGCTATGGCTGTCGAGATTGCAACATTGAAGCCTCTGTTCCCTGGTGGTAACGAAGTCGACCAAGTCTGGAGAGTCTGCGAGATCATGGGAAGCCCTGGTCTCTGGGTTAACAAGCATGGTCAGAAGCTTGGAGGTGGAGAGTGGAAGGACGGTGTGCGCCTGGCTGGCAAGCTTGGATTTTCATTCCCGAAGATGGCCCCTCATCCCATGGAAACTATTCTTCAAGCACCACAATGGTCCGCGAGTTTCGTTCGCTTCATCACTTGGTGCTTGATGTGGGATCCCAGTGTTCGACCAACTTCGACGCAAGCTCTCCAGCACGAGTATTTCGCAGATGCGGTCGACCCAGTGAGACCCAAGTCTTCCAACACCGCAAAATTCCTGCGCACCAAGAGCTCCACTCTGGGAAGCATCGAGAACTCGCCAGAATCAAATCAAGGCAGCATCTCACTCAAGAAGTCCTCCTGGTTCAGGAAGTCAATCAGCACTGCCGATTTTACTCCCCCTCCAGAACACACTCCTCAAGCTCCTCATGCCCCTACGTCGCATCCCTCCCCAATTAACGCTAAAGTTGCAGAAGGTACTGGCTCCATGAAACTTCGCCCTCCGTTCGCCAAGAGAGCAACATGGAACAGTGCCGTTCCGATACCTATCTTGCCGTCAATCAAGCCAGCTTCACCAATTCACGATGCAGTCAATGCCAGCGCGAAGACTGAAGCTACCGAAAAGAAGAAGGTTTCAAGACAACTTTCAGTCAATTCTCATGGCAACCATTACGCAGAGTATCATCGTCAGGAAGCCGAGAAGGCGCTTAACGGCATGAGCGGTCTTGCCTCACCTACAGGAAGCATCAGAGAGAGCTTCTTCTCACACCTTCGCAAAAGAGCTCGTAGATTCTCTGGTCGCAACCAAATCCCCGGATCACCTGGACCTGAGGAGCCCGAACCGACCAGTGTTGGATGCGCGCCATGGGCGTCGAGTAACCGATCATCACTGACGGTAGACCCACCGGCCCGCGACTCTGCTACTGACACTGGATTCTCAGACCTTGACAAGGCCTTGGAAAGCGTTCGATCTAGCCTTGATGCTCGTGTCTCCAATGCCCCGGCGCGACAAGTCCAGCGCATGTCAAGCACGCCTATCCTGAAGCGACACCATTCGCTATCCACAGTCGCTGATGGACGCACCTCGCCTGCACTTTCAGTCAACGCACAGACTACCAGCCGAACACGGCGATCTGTTAGGCAATCACTGAACCCTCGTCAACAATACGAAACCCCTGACGAAGAGGAGGAGTTACTTGACGAGGCATTGACCAACGCGCGTCGTGCAGCAAGACGTCTTGAGAAGCCCACTCCAGCTAAGCCGTCCTCGGGCAAAGAAAACGCCAGACCACCCATTGCGCACGTGACTTCGGACCCCGGCTATTCGGCTCCCTACCTAACACCTTCCCCATCCAAAGACAACAACATTGGCTTTGGACAAACGGACATGACGCCTACCAAATCCATGGTCATCACGCCACGGAGGCAGCGGGATAGCTTAAATCCTCAGTGGCCCACTCCTCCATATGACGATCACGAATGGGCTTCATCAGCTGCAGCATCCATTCTTGCTGTACAGACGGAGACTAGATTCAAGTGATCTGTCGCCATGCGCTTGTCACACCGCTGCCCTTGCTTTTGAGCTAACAGGCATCATCTATCACACTGTTTACACATATTGTACCTATCTGGCTTTCACGCGTTGTACATACCGGATATGTGCTCGTCACACTCTGGAGTTCGATTATCATCATCATCTAGCTGTCAGCATTTCCTAGCGTCTCATCGGCATCTTGTTTTTGTTTTTATATTTCCTTCCGGCTACTAAGTTTCAGTCACATACCCCGGTTCCGACAGAAAGGGCCACTGTTTTGTCGATCTTTGCTCAAGAAGGTGCAATACCTTCTCTCAGCATTTACCGCATATTTCAATATCCGCATTGTCTTTTATCATCTTTTGTACAGCGGGTTCAAACATATCTCTTCTGGACTTTCATTGCGCAGCGTTTCCCATCCTTTTGGCGTAAACAGCGCGCCTAGACTACACAAGTTGCACAGAACTCTTTCAGCAACTTGACTTTCTTTTGTCCTCGCTTTTCACTTCAATACTGGCGATGGTAGTGGGCGGCGTTCCAAATTGTACAGCTTTTGGGTGGAACAGCACTGGAAAAATGGGCTTATACATTTCTTACCGACCACAGCATAGCTAGGGAGATGGACTGTTCGATCACTTATCTGTACATAGGCGTTTCTGAGATACAAGAGGATGGCAACTTTGCACCTCCGACTCAATTCGAATGCCTCCAATCGCTCTTTCACCATCACTTCACTAGTTCCACTTCTGTGTTCTCTTCTGTTCGTCTTGTTGACCTGATGATCATCACAACAAACAATGAAAAATACCCTAGTGAATATACTTGTATGTCATGTCACGATCTATTTCAATAGCTTCGCATCGAGACCAAGGTCTTGGTTCATGACTTTGCTTGACATTGGTTAACTACAAGTACCTTTTACGCCGTTGTAAGCCAATCCAGACGATCGCAGCGGCCCGAGATAGGCAAGCGGAGCATGTAACAGATTGGCAATATTCACCTTGCACCAGCGACTGCCGATTCTATGTCGATAGGACCTTGCTTGAATGCAGCCAGAGACCTAGACACACGATGTATGGCAGTAGTAACCTTGAGACTTGGACCGGCGTGGATGTCGTGCATGCATGCAGGCTGTCACGATGCAAATCCTGTGTGGCTAATGCAGGCCAGGCCGAGAAGGCTGCAGGAGAGAACCTGCGCGTTTTGGACGAGCGAGTTAAAAACCTGACATCGAAAGCCCTGATGTTCCAATTTCCCGTCAAAGAAGGCAGGAGTGCTCGCTCGTGCAGGTTTTTGAGGATATCGGCATGCAAGCCCCGCCGCCGTTGGACGGAGGAAGAGGGGCTGCAACAGACGGCGCTGTCTCAGCTGTTTGCGCGAATGCTGTCACCAACGATCTTGCAGTCGTAAGTCCATTTCACGGTATGCAACCCCTGCCTTAAGCTGAAATACGCAATGACTCGCCTGTCGCTTTTGCCTTGGAAAGCCCGCAGCCCCGTTGGAGATTCCTTTTGTTTACCGGCAAATCCTTGAGGAGCTGAATTGGAAGGAAGTTCAAGACCACATTAGCCCACCACGCCTATCATCGTACCACGATCGCGGTATGCTGCGGCCCGCTGCCTCCAACCCTCTTTTCCTTCGTTTTTCCTCCATCGTTAGGGGAGACACGTGTTTTTTGAGCCGCTTCTCTCACGCTCCGCGGAAAGTTTCGAAGTCTACTCAACGTCTTGACGAGCCCTATCCTGCCGGCGCTCGACGGTGTCTATCTCGACCAAAGACCCTTGTCCAAGAATATCACCAAGTGCCGGCGACTCTTATCACCCTCCTATTCGTGTCCAGGACAACAGATCTCGAGCTGGGGCAGTGCAGACGCCACGGGCGACAAGGGCTGCAGTGGTGATCGCAATCGCAGCCAGAGGCTCTGCGGTCCTGCAAAGCGCTGCGATTACTCGCAGTTCGCATGTTCCCATTTCTCTCCCCACCTGGTCTCCGGGCCCGAACCAGTTTGACGATGAGTACAAGACGTCCCGAGTCATCAGCGACTCGCAGCGAGCAGGTTGCTTGTACTCGAGTACATATCTTGAAGTCGACAGACTCTCGGTTACAGCTCCGGTTCAGCTCCTTGGTGCGGAGAAGTCAAGGTTCACGGATACAACCACACACACCATGCATCCGGACAATGGTTTTGGGCTCCGGATAGAAAGTAAACTTCTTGCTTGACACTCGACCACTTGACTCAGAGAGTTGGCCCTCTCAGAGTCTATCAAACTTTCTGCTCTGCCCTCATGCATGAATCCTTCTCTCGGTCAGGAAGTCATGTTCTTGACCAAGTGGAGATACCGAGTCGAGCGCTTCAACTAGCCACAACTCGACTCAGGTGGAGAGGGCAAGGGTGCGAGATAATACCACTCCCTGGAGTTCTTCCGGTTGCCATGATGGTTCGTGGCATGCTCGAGCAGCTTCTTGCCATGATCTGCATCGGAACTCTATAGACGATGGTGTGTTGCGGAGCCGGGCTCCATGAGACTGGTAGCCGTACTTAGCCAAGTTATTGGCTTGGTGCGAAGGCATCATCAAGGTATCTATCGACTTAGTTTCCGGATGTCTTACTCAGACATTCTTTCTTCTAGGGTATGTAGCCGGGATATACCGCGCTGCTGACAGCCAGCGGATGGCATGCTTTCGCAAGGGTAGTCGGAACCTCGGTTTCCTATCTTGGCTTCACGGTATAGCATATCCTTATGCTTCTTGAGACATCCCAGTTTCCGTATTTAGCGTACTTGATTCGGCTTGCGATTATGATCTGCTGATGATCGTGGAATATCTTTATCTCGGCAGACAAATCTGGAGTGCCGTGGTGCGATTTGTCAGGAGCGACGGACCATCGTGTGTGCAGCGTGCACAACCTTTTGGTGGCACTTCGGAAAACATATTTTCCTCTACAGTCGCAGGGAGCGTCTTCCCTCCAGAATGTGTGTCGCAATCGGAAGATCGTGACGGTGTCCGTTGCTCTCACCATGTTTGACAATTATGCTTGCCAGGCATTGCTTTCAAGTGAATCCACGAAACATTGACGTCAAACCATTGGATCCACTCTCGATGTTCACAAGGCCCACCTATCCAGGACACAATTGAGCCACAGTCTAGCATCTGTCTATTGTGTGTATCTTCGTACTCCATAGTGCCGCAAGTACACGTGAGCTCGAAAGGGTCAGGGTCGTACCCCGTACGACGAGCAAGAATCATTACCAGCATTTCTGCTCAAGAATGAACTCTGCTCCAACGTGTATGCGAGCGTCTTGCGTAAGTTAAAGATCGTGTTGAAGTCCAATGTCTATGGAATAACAGCGCCTAACAACTAGGTTTGTGACTTTGATCGGGTTCATGTAAAGGGTCACCCTGTCAAGATGCGATGATGATGATGATGATGATGGAGATGATGGTGATGATGGTGATGATGGTGATGATGGTGATGATGATGATGATGATGACGATGATTGTTACTAACGACAACTGCTGTCTCCACACATGCAGTTATAACAGCAGTGCAATTAAGTATGGTTAGAGTGTCTTCTTAACATACTAATCCTTGTGATATGCTAGTCTCCTTGCTCAATGGCCTCAATCATGATGTTGCTCAAAATCAAAGAACGTATTCTCTCCAGACAGCTACACACCAGATGAACCACACACTCGACACAATGCTCATCTATCTATAGTGCTTTTTCAGACTCAAATCTCCAATAGAGTCCGCACGGTTGAGTGTAGCAAAGACAACATGGCCGACTTCATCATTGACTCTAGCGTCACCGATTTTGACCTTGACATCTCTCAACAGACGTGCTCTTTCCATGGCTCCCAATGACTCTCCTCCAGACGGTACACTCATGTACGGGTTATTGTAGGTGAAACTTGAGACATATCCCATCATATCTGGCGCGTGGCATAGATGACTCAATGCAGTCCCCGCTGATCCGAGTAATAAGAGTATGCAGGACGATACTAAGAGGAAAGCGAACCAGAGATAGTTACATTTGTAAACCTCTGTCGTCGCAGTGATGGTGGTGTTTGAGTATAAAGGGAGATATGGAGGCGCCCGAAGTTCGTCGTAGAGCTCTGTACTTGTAGTGATAGAAAGGTTAGAGGATTTCCAGATTGAGTCGTTTGGGGCTGGGAGGTCATCCGTATAGGCCAAGGGTGCAAGGGAGAGTTGGAAGTAGGTATTCATCAGTGAGCCCATTCGTGTCGCAAAAAGATCATTGGAAATGTCTTCCATGTCTGGTAAGCCTGCGGTTGCTGTGCCGAAAGGCATGCTTGCTCCTTTGATATAGAACTCCGTGGGTGACGTGTCACCCATGTGAATACTGCCGGTTGCAAGAGGGAAATCTTGCATAAAGTGATAGGACATGACAAGATATTCTAGAGGTGTCAAGTTCGGGTTCCGATCTGAGTACTTGGTGGACGGCCGCAATGCTGTTGCTCTGCACCCATCCTCAGTACATCCAGCTTTGACTTCGACGTACTTCAGCTTGACTGTACAATTACGCATGAGTACTGAATACGCTTTTGAATCCGAGCCCGAGTACTGAGATCCGAACAGAAGGTTCCGTGGAAATTGCAGACTGGTGTCAGTAAGAGTCGTCTGGTTTTGATCAAGGAAAATGTTTGACATGCGACCTTCTGTCATTGGCGTATGTGTATCAAGGAAGAAGGATGTCTTTGTATGCTTGTCTTCGTTGATGAACACAGACTTATTGTTCGGAGACCAAATGAGTCCCAGCTGTTGCACGAAACGTGGATCTCTTTGAGACATGTTGTACGCCGGCTCAGGGCAATCCAGGTCCATATAAGCATATTCGAACGTGAACTCCTGGAAGATTTGTGATTTTCTGGCGAGCCCGGCCAGTGGCAAACCAGACAAGGAGGTGTAATTGTCCGCCGATGTAAGTTCTGGGACAGTTTTCCAATGGCCTGTGGATTCTGACTTCGCGCTCACGGTACTCAGTCGTGGAACCTTGATGTTACCCCACGTGTCGACAGCAGAAGTCTTTACGGAGGCAGGAGCCAAGAGGTTGGCACTGTACAACGAGTTGATTGCTGCCAAAGGTGTAGCCGCGTCTCCAGTCATAAGGATGTCATTCGCAATGGCATGATAGCTCATGCCACCTGTTGGAAGGTATAAGACAGGGTCTCCAACAGCAGTCTGAGAGGCCATAGCAGTTTCCAAGATACGTAAAGATGCTTGACCACCCAGAGGTGACAGACACCAGAGCAGGAAAAGGTGAGCACCAGACAGTGTGAAGCGCCTCAAAAGTACCTGGCTTTCAAAGGTACCCCATACTGTCTGACTTGCTAAAAGCAGTTCCAGTACACCAAGCTTCATACCCCGTTCGGCATGATACCTGGCGACGGTCTTTAGTGACTTTCCAGCGACTGCTGCGAACATTATGGGGTAGATTGAAGGCCCCTTGGAACATGTTAGCATAAGGTCCAGCCTAGGGATGTGAACATGCGCGTATCATGGAAGGGGAATACTGCCCCTGCGGGCAAATGATCTTCGCGGCAAACGAGGGTGCCGTTAAAGACTGATGTACAGCAGAGATAGAAGACCAGAGTATGGTAAGTGTAACTCACAAGACGCGTTATAATCTTGATATTGTGACCAAGGCCGTTGCCATTTGTTGGCTTCCCGTCAAGCTTAGCCGCCAGTATAGCGAAGACTGAAGAGGGTAAGCCAAGCTCTGGAAGGACTTCTGATAGACCTACTGATAAATGCTATTGGTGCAAGGGTGATCAAAGCTTCGCAAAGATTGAAAAACAATGTTAACAAGGTCTTGTTTCTTAGTTTCCGCGGCTCCTCCGGCCACCCTTTGATTCGAATTTGCTCAGTCAATGCCTGAGCCATTGACATGGCATGCGACTTTCTGTGTTCTGAAACATTGAAGCCTGACTCTGACTGATTTGAGTCTGAGACTCCATGAGTATTAACTGATGGATTTTCATCATTCTGCAGTGATTCGTATGAGGGTACCAGTGGTCCGGCCCTTTGATCGGGAACCTGCGAGTAAGGATCAGATGACAGACGGCCCAGAACCATGTTGTTCAATGTTGACAAGAAGAGAAAGTACCATGTGTCCCAACTCTTGATATAGGCAATGGGCGACCCTAGCAGATATGATTCGCTTTGCCGTCGATATGCTAAAAGTAGATTGTGTCGGCGCCTGCAGCTAACGCGATTTGCTCTATTGTCAACCTTAAGCGCCCGATGCAGGTAAAACTGGTGACCGCGAGAATTGAGCGGCAAACACGAAGGTCCGGAGAATAGATGAGCTACCACTGCTTCGCGATATTCGTATGAAAGTGCCGAAATTCGAGAGGCAATCGAGGCCAAGGGTTCTGTAGGCAAGATACTACACAGGAGCACATAGCAGAAGAAATTTCTTTGCATCCTTCAGGCCAGCACCTTCGCTGCATCGCAATTGACCCAGGGTTTCGGGCTTGCGCTGAAACAGACACTGAGTGACCATGACTCGACGGCTCCAGTTGTTACAAAGTGGTAGCGAAGAAGTCGTGCATTCTGGCTGTGCTCAGTATTATTGCAAGACAGGAAGAATATGGACGGAAGTAAATGGCTTCCAGATGTCGATGAAGGCGGTCTTTAACAAAATTTCCACGCGGTATCCCATCTGGTTTCCATAGAAAGCTCTCCATTCTGGTCAATATCAGCCAGCTATCTGCCTCTCAGTGTGTCATCTGTCGTAGACTGTATTCTTCGGCGGCTAGATGGGTTGTATGCCAGGCCAATCACACGCGCTATCATTGTCAATCACGAATCTGCAAGCGCCAGACGCACAACGCGTGCCGCAAGCTTCATTGATCTTAAAGTCGTTCATCTTCCAATTGCTGTGCAAGAAGCCATAGGAACTTGAAGACTCGTACCCTCTTCGCGTCAGCCACTTACCTTGGATACAAGTGCTGCACAAACCTGGAAGAAGGTGCACTGCAGCACCCTTGACACACAAAACGACTTGTCGACACATCCTGTCTTGTGCAGCATTATGCTGTGCAACCATAAATTTCCTCGGGAAAACCTCGGATTTCGAGACTCGCAGGTCGGCCATCTGGAACACCATGGAGCTCAACGAGCGGACAGACTTTACAAGGTATCGACAGTTAGATGACCGATTTGCTTTTGAAGATACAAGAGACCGGCTGCTTGTACTATTGTGCAGGTCCACCGACAGCTCGTGAATGGTGGAATCGAACTCGGCTCACCACTTGTTCCGCAAAACCCCACCTGCAGAAAGGCATGGGCACGCCTTTTATGACCGCACGACATATCCGAGGCGGACGGATATGACCCGTCTATGCGGTGCAGCAGTGTGCAGGTCTGCGATCGTGCCTTGCAGAATGGCTTCTGCAATGTTGAGGAACCACTGGTCAGAGACAGAGATTCTGCGACAGACTGGCTGGCGGCTTGAGCTGCTCCGGCGCAACATGGAACAGCGACCATGCTTTGGGAATATGATTCCGCCATCTTGGAAGCCACGTTCTTCTCTCTCGCCAATCATCGCAATGGCACGACATCTGTCTGGATCAGTTCTGCTCCCAAATCAGCAAAATGGTTTGCGCGAGCGCCTCGACAGCGACAGCACAACGTCTTTCTGGGACAATCGATAAACGTGAAAGTCGACTGCGCCGCGGCACGAGCACGAACACGGTGGACACGTTTTTTCCCTCGTTGTCAAACCCACACCCCTGACGCTAATCGTGCTTTTACCGAACAGCCCGACCAATCATCGTTCGTCCCGTGCACATCACAAGCATGTGGCTTCAGGAACTCGGGCTCTAGACCTAAGT
>ERZ794946.576-NODE-576-length-14062-cov-4.498536_pt1 | contig 14062 bp, 9 predicted proteins | sample MGYA00433072_ERZ794946 | MGnify/ENA primary metagenome ERZ794946 (study PRJEB30137, sample SAMN04331413) | food metagenome | isolation source: Y3 must sample point D1 replicate A | place: Australia: South Australia | collected 2014 ...
AGACGCCTTGGCTGATTGCTTCCAAGGGGGTCTTTTCTTTCTTCTCGACTTCGAGACCGGGGTTGGTGGGCTTAGTTGGTTTGATAGCCATGGTGGTTGGGGGCTCGGGGTTAGAGACGGCAGTGGGTGCCATGGTTGCGGTTGAGTGTGTTTGTAGTGAGGTATAGAAGTGTCGTCTGTATGAGGGTTGTCCGTGAAGAATTGAAGAGCAAGAGATGGAAATCAAGGAACGTGGGGAGTTACGAGCAAGGTCGCGCCTACCTTTAGATATGCCTACAGTGGTCGGTCGTGGCTCGCCTTTTGGGTCTCAGGCTCGGCCATCGCTTTCCTCTTTGTTTGCAGAAACCGCTGGCCTATCGATCCCCCGCTGTTGCCGATCAGTGTGCTTATCGTTGTTATCCGCCACTTGACTTCGCGTGGGGTTGTCTTGTCGAGTAAAGATACCTCTTTGCTCAAGACACCCTTGGTAGTATCGCCCCCTGCCAATGCACCACCTGGAGCGGACGCCAACTAGTCACAAAAATCAACTGTCAAAAGACAAGCTGATTTTGACATTGCTCGGTCAGTCATCCAGAGAGAGTCTGCCTGAATCGACTTGATGTTTATTGCTCTACACAGGCTATCGGATGATTGTCGGAAGGCACGATGGCGTCAACGGAAGTGTGTCAACCGAGAGTGAGCTACAAGTGTGGTCCATATGCTCCTGCGCTTCACGATCGTTCATAGTCATCGATGATCAAAGACAATACTGCAAGAAAAGCACTCATCATTTGGGTATATACCTGACCACCGCCATAAGAAAATGAAGTGAGTGTCATATCAGAAACGCCATGGTTGAAACTATGTAACAAGCAACAAAAGGCCTCGCGGCAAAAAAAGCTGAAAGCAGTTCAATGTGAAGACGTGAAAGCAATAAATGACAGATGACCCCTGCCTGGCAGTTTCCTCCTTTGCCTAGAGCAGCCTTGGGTAGAATATCAAAAAACTCCGCGCTTGAAAATGCATCAATGTTGTGTCCTCCTCGATGAAACTCCTCCCCATTCGCAATGTCCTAAATGTCGAAGAAGGTAACGCCTTCGAAGATGCTGTTACCCATGGGGTCTTTGTCCCAGTTTGTGTCGTCCTTGTCCAAACCAGCGTTGGGTCCAAACATCGCGTCCCAACTGACGTCAGGTGGCGGTGTACCCTTATCCTGACCTTCCTTCTTGTTGTCAAATGTAGACTGGATACCCATGATACCCATGCCGAGATCGTCACCCAGATCGAACTGAATGCCTGAACCAAGGCCGAAGGGGTCGCTCTCGAACATGATCTTGACACGGTCATGCTCGCTAATGTCGGTGAAGTTCGAGGTAGCGGCCGAAGTTCCGGAGTTGGAGCTTGAGGGTGTCATGTCGGGTGATGGGTCGATGGTCCAGTCCATGTCTGAGTAATGGCCAACCTCATCGAGGCCGTCCAGAGTCTCGCGCACCGATCTCATGAAGCTGTCATCAGCATCGTTGCTGTTCCAAACGACAGGAGATGTTGAAGACTGCTTGCGGTTATCCTCTTGAGTGACTGGCATCGTCATACCGCCCTTCTCCATCATAGTGTCAAGCATAGTCTTCTTCTTGGGTGAGGTAGAAGCTAGCTCAGGATCTTGAGCAGATCGCTTCAAACCTTGCGGCGTACGAGCCATGGTTGGTGGTGTACCAGGCTTGATGAAAGGAGAAGGTGTACCTGCTTTGATGGCCTTGCCAGGAGTCTGACCCTCAACCTTGAGTGCCTCCTTCTTAATCGTGCTCGGTCCCAGCGCTGATGGCTTAGCCATGGTAGGCAAAGACTTGTTGTCGCTCTTCAGTGCCTTCTCGTTGCCTTCAATGTCGACTTCAAAGGCGGCAGCCGCATTCTCAAGGAAGAAGTTGAGAGGGTTTTCGATCTGCTTGTGTACTTCTGCGGTGTGCGCTTGAAGCTCTTCCTCCTTCTCGAAACCAGTAATGTGGAATTCACAGTACTCGTCGGCGCACTTGAACTTCTTTTCCGGTCCTCTCGGTGGCTCAACCTTGGGTTGCACCTGACGCCTCTTCTCATCCGGACTTTGCATCTTGATGTTCGGGCTTGGAATACTGCCAGGGGTCGTACCTGCATTCGCGGGGGTAGAAGCAGAACTGCCGGGCTGGCCGGTCTTTCTGCGCTTGTTTGCAGGAAGTTGGAGCTTGTCCGGTGTAAGTCCTTGAATACTACCGTCATAGACGGGAACACCGTGAGGGGATTGATGACTGACAGGGAATGGAGGAGGGACGGCCGAGGTAGGCGCTGGAGGAGGTTTAGACCTATCACCACTCTTCGAACCGGTTCGGGCCATCGCTGCTGTAGCTGCCAGTGGCGCAGCCGGTGGCTTCGTTTGCTGGTCCACGGCTTGCTGTGCATGCTCTGGCGAAGAAGTCGCCTTCATCTTCTGTATGTGCTGCAGACATTGCATAATAAACGCACGTATTCTCGATTCCGCTTCACCGATTTGCTGTACTGTTAGTGAGATATAGTGGTTAATGTTACCATCCATGCTCATTTCGCCAAGAAGTTTTGCTCTCTCAAGGCAGATACTGCGCACGATTCTGTCGTTGACAAATGTCATAGCAGTAGGAAGCATCTTGTCGAGTTTGACGATCATGTCTCGACAACCTTGAAGCTTCTGAACAGACTCGTTCAAGCTACCCTCGGTAACATTCTGAGGTGGACCCTTGCGGTAAGTTGCTTCTGTCTCTTGTATGAAAGCTGCTAGTCTAGCTCTTTGTTGCTGAACCTTAACTTGTTGTGCCTGCGCAGCCTGCTGGGTTGCCTGTGGCTGAGGTTGCTGCTGAGACTGCGACACTGGCGGAGCTTGTTGTGCTTGTTGACCTTGCTGTTGTCCATCCTGCGCCTTTTGAGGCTGGTTCGTCGAGGATTGAGCTCTCTTCAAGGCTTCCATCTGTATCTTCTGTTGCAACTGGATGAACGACTGTTGCATGGCAGCGCGCTGCTCCGCAGGCATGTTCTTGATCTTGTCAGGATGCATGTTCTTGAGCTGCTCGGGGTCGAGTTGTATGGCCGGCTTTTGGCCCCTGGGCGGCTGTCCGTTGGGTGCTGTAGGCCTTTGAGGCGACTGATTCGGGTTGGGGATTTCGACAACATCGTCACTGGTACCCGGGCGCTTATGTGCTTTTTGGTTTATCTGCTGTTGCATGTTCGCAAATTGCTGTTGGGATCGCTGATTTTGCATGGGTGTGGATTGAGCGCCCATCTGAGGCACCGTAGGAGCCATCGGGTTCTGTGGCGGTATGCCTGGTGTGGCTGACTGTTGCTGCATCTGTGCTTGTCGCATTGCGTTCATGGCCTGTTGAGCATTGGGGGTCTTGGCCATTTGCGAGTGCTTGATCTTGATGATAGTCTGTCGAACTTGTTCTTGCGACCAGGTCTGAGCTGTGGGAAACTTTGCTTTGAATGTCTGGATGTCTTGCTCAGTGACTTGAGGGATCGGCAGGTTGCTCATATTGGAAAGAGTTTGCGGAAGAGCGTTCATGTTCGGCACTCCCGGGTTCAGACCCATCTGGGACGGCTGAGGCACCATTTGAGCAGGAGGAGCTTGGTTGCCAGTCATTGCTTGGCCGGGACCTGCCAGGGGTTGACCGGGCATCTGATTGCCAGGTTGTCCGTTCGCTCCGTTGGCCGCAGCCTGCTGCTGCCTTTGAACTACAATAGCCTGTAGCCGATTTACCTTGGTCTGAATATCCGGGGGCAGATTTTGTTGATTGTGTTGCACGAACTCTTTCAACTGACCCCAGGTCTTGACGGTCGGTGGCACCGAACAGATTTCGTTCAGCACCTTCGGAGGGAACGGTCTTGCGTCCCATTCACGCTGTCGCTGCATGAGCAACCTTTGCTGCAGCTGTTGGTTATTGGGAGCGCCACCCATTCCCATGGCCATTTGTTGTTGAGGATTGAGGGGGGGTTGCGGAGGCATACCCATGGCGCCGTTCGCCATTCCCTGCTGAGCCATGGGACCCCCGGGTGTTAAGCCGTTCATCATCATTTGTTGCGCTTGGTGGGCTTGTTGCTGCTGTTGTTGGAGACGTAGCTTGTTGAGGATATCACGTTGTTGTTCGGCCGGCAAGCCTTCAATCTTGGCTCTGACATGCGGTGGGATAACTAGTCCTGGCGGAAGTTGTAGATCAGGTTTGGGAGCGGGGAACAAATTGGGGTTGTTCGCAATCTGTTGACTGAATTGGGCCATCATCTGGGGATTCATCTGCTGGTTTGGCTGGGGAGTCGGTTGGGGACGGGATTGAGGAGGTGTTTGAGAAGGCTGCCCAGGGGGGGCCATGGGACGGTTGAGCATGGACATAGCAGGACTTTGTTGCGGCGCTTGAGTGGCGTTGAGGCCGCCAGGCTGACCTCTGAGCATTTGCTGTTGTGCTTGCTGTTGAGCAGCGTTACGAGCCTGGGCTTGGGCTTGAGCTTGTTGTTGCATCTGGTTGTTGCGAAGTTGAACCTGAGTTTGTTGTTGTCGCTGGGCCATCATGTTCTGAATTTGCTGCTGGTTGTTTTGCATGTTCATCTGGCCCATATTGGCCATGTTTGCGGCGGCAGGATCCATTCCCATATTGTTGTTGCTGGCCGGCACTACGAGTTGGCCTTGATCGGCCATCTTCATGGCGTCAGCCTGTTGACCAGCAAAAGCCGAGAAATCCATTGGGACGCCTGCCTGTTGTGCTCTCTTGGCCTTTTCCAGGGCGAACTTCTTGGTCGCAAGAGTATGAAAGTGGCGAGGAAGTGGATCTTGGCCTTGACGCTGGTACATTTCTCTTTGCTGAGGTGTCAAAGTGGCCATTAGACGTTGGCGCATTACGTTCCGTTGTTCGTCCGACACCTGGCTCATCATACTGCGGGCGTGCGCCATGATCTGTTTCTGCTCTTCTTGAGTAAAGGCCTGGCTTGGTGGGTTCTGAGGCACTTGCTGCTGCTGTTGTTGTTGCTGTTGCTGCTGCTGAGGCTGCTGTTGAGGCGTTTGTTGTTGCGGCTGTTGCATGTGCGGTTGCATGTTCATCTGGCCCATCATCTGAGGCGCCATAGACATCTGCGGGGCCATTTCACCTTGATGTGAGCGGCTGGCTTGCATTTGCATACCCATGGCCTGCTGCTGTTGTTGTTGCTGCTGTGCCTTCATTTTCGCTTGTTGGGCGGCGTTACTGATTTCCTGCAGTTTTTGCTTGATGCCAGCCATCCATTGTTCCTAAGTTATGTGTTAGTGTCTGAAGGTGATAGAAAAAGAGGAAGCGGAAGCGGGGGTGAAAGTGAAGGTGAGCGTGAAAGTGATGGCGGCCACGTGGAAACATACCTCAGATGGACTACTAGCAAGAATTTGACCCTCAAAGCGCATAGCTACTTGAACAGCGCTCATCAAGTCGTTGGAATTGTTCAGCATGCGCAGTGCTCTCACTCTGTATATCATGTCAGTCACATGTCGCACATGTTCAGAACATGTTGTTGAGACTCACAGGCTGATGACCATGTGAGCACGGTGAACAGGATCGAAAGCGGACTGCCATCCAGTTTGTATGGTATTCTTTCTCAGCTCCTGTACGATCCTAGCAAGGAGATCCTGACCGGTTTGGTCGTTCTGCGGTTGTGGTCTTTGCTGCATCTGCATGCCTCCACCGTTCATCATAAAGGCATTGTGATCCATGGCGACGGTTGTGCTGGATCAGGTCGAGTCGTGGGTGGCAGCGACGGCGCGGCGGCCGGAAGGGTAGACGGTGAGGTGATTTAGTCGAGCATACACAGGCGGGGAGAAAATCGAGTAGGAACAAACGTCGTCGAGGAGGGGCGTGACTTGTTCGAGCGTGTCACGAGGGTGGTGTAGTAGCACCAGGTCGAGATGACGCTAGGTGGGTAGCCGGGAAGTCGTCTATTGGCCAGCAGTATCCAAGACTGAGGGCTGGCGATGCGATGAAAGAAAAGGAGCGTCGACGCTGTCCTGTCGTGTCGTGTCGAGAGTCGGGGGAGTGCTGACTGTGCTGTCTTACTGGCGCAAAAGAAGGCCGCGACGTATTTGCAACCCAAACGTCTGTCAAACAAGGATGCACGATGGATGCGTGCCGGATACAGTAGTCAGAAAAACACGGCTGCAGTCTGTCGATCGACGCTGCAATGGCAATGCTTTGGCGATGATGGGTGTAGTTCGAGTCGTCTTGCACGAGCGTGAGTGGAGGAGCGACAGAGGCAAAGGCTTCACAGTGAAAGCGAGCGAGACAAGAGAGAGCTCAAACCGCCCACCGCTCTCTGTCAGGTTCACACGTCTCCGCCGTGTTCGTGGATGGAATAGATCAGGTCTGTGCGCCCGCTCTAAAATGGATGGTCTGCAGGGGTCCCTCTGACTTGCTGCAAGACAATTGCGACAACAAGAACAAAGAATACACCCTTATCTTGCCTTCACGGCCTTGCCGAGTAGCTATTCCTCTCCGCTTTTCCATAATTCTTTCCTCTATCTCTTGCGCTCGTCTTTTGAGGTCGATTGCGACTGGCAAGGCTCCAATTAGGAGCCAAGGGCTAACAACACTTCCGCATGGCTTAAACTCTGGCGCGCCACTTCCATTAGTCCCGACAGCTTGCTGCTCCTTCCATGTCGCGGGCACGGGGAGATCACCTTCTATTTCGCTTCTCAAATTGAGCCTCGATATTCGAGAAAGTCGCTTCCATCTTGTTGTATCAAAAATTCGCTGTGAGATGGTGAACTCTGTCCCGTTCGAATCATCTCAACACGACTCCATTCGAGTCGCGAAGGTTACGGGAACCATGTTGATGCATTGATTGACGGTGATTGCCAAAACTCCGACAGCTCGTCATTCGGTCCCGCCTGCCATTTTTGTGGCTTGACGGAAGTTCGACCCTGTCTGGCCCTCCACCACCTGCTTCTCGACTTCGGGCCAGGCGCAACCATCTCAGTAAAATCCCCGTCTCAGCTCCCTCACGACACTCTTTCTGAGGCGAATCAATCAAAACTCCGTCCTTATACATTTGTCGTGTCGAAAAAGAAGATTTCAGTAAACACGCCTGTCTGTTAGCGTACACAAATTACCAATTCTTTCCAGCTTTGAAGCGCCCAACGGTGTTCGGCAGTTTGACTCGTTTTAGACAGCGTAAACCAAAGGGGTTTTTGCGCAACCCCGTGCCCAAAACTATAACGACGCCGTTGTCAGCCTCCGGCTCGATCGTGGTATAACATCGATCGTCGCTCTGTCTGACGGACGCGTGTTGACCAAGTTCCTCAGGAAATTGACAGCTGAGAATCCTCAACCGACTTTGCCATCTCCTTGAAAACCACCTTGTATGTTGACAGCAGGTGGAACGGCATTCTACCGTCTATGAAAGGGCTGAGAATCCTACGCTCTTCTGAGTTGGTTTGTTTGATAGGCTTCCGAGGAGTCTCTTCGGCCTTGAGACAAGATCTCCCATTTTCGACGGCTAATCGCTACCTAATATTTGCAAGATCCAAACTCTGTTGCGATTGATCAACATGTTTGCAGTTATGATATCTACGCGACATCAATCATGACTCTCTAGACCGGATGCTCGGGTGATGCTCCCAATGTATTCATCATCGCAGGTCACGCGCCTGTTCGTTGCCTTGTTATGCATGCATGATTGTTTCGAGTTCTGGGCAGAATCGACTTCCGCTATTCCCCAGCATGGCAGCCATTACTCTCGGGTTCTTGGGTAATGGTTCAGCACATGCAATCCCGGCGGCAGGTGTAATCAGAAACCTGATTGTCAAACGCACGATGGTTTCGAGGATAGAGAATCCAGTGAGAGCTCGAAAGGGGGTCTCTCTCTCTCTCAGAATATCGATACTGTACATTTCTATAGTCAATGTGTTGACAGTCGATGCTTAGGAGACATGACTGACAGAACTTGGCCAGGCGGCAAGTTCGACCCCTTTCATACGCTGGTGATGGTCTTCTTCTCCCGCTTCTTTTTCGGTCTGCTCTTTCTGCTCTTCTCGTGAGCCTTGTGCGACTCCGCATCCTCGATCCTGGCATCCTGATAGACCTTTGCTGTCGGAACATTGGCTGACTCTTCTTTGGCCTCACTCTGCTCTGAATAGTCCTTTGACTCCTCATGGCCCTTGCCATTCTCCTGCTCTCTTCCATAACCTTGTGGCTGTTCGGTCGCAGACGTATCATTCCAAAGGTCTTGCCAGCTTTTGGCTTTTCCAAAATCTTCCGACAGCGATTTCTGCATACGATGGAGCAGCCGCAGTCTCTCTAAGACAAGAAGTCTTTCGGATCTGTAGTTGTCCACGAAATCTTCTGCGTAGTCGGGCACGCGCTCGAGCACGGCGTCTAGATCAAGGTTGGGGGCCAAGATGAACGGTGAAAGTACTAAGCCTGTAGAAGAAACTCTCGATCGAGCTTGGCGGTAATTTTTCTCGATGTCTTGAAGGTGTTGCAAGCATTTGAGGCAGGTTTTGGGTGACTCGTTCATCTGCTCATGGTATGCGAGGCAGACTTGGAACTTCCGATAGATCTCGAAGCGCTGGACATTGAAGTGTTCGAGATCTTGCACAAGCCTTTCGAATTTGAATTCCAAGTTACGCTTGTTGTCGCGAGAGAAAAACTCCAGCGGGTCATCAAGGTTCTTGGAGTGCTCAGACTTTGCCTCTTCATACTGCTCCTCTTGGGTATTGTCCAAGACAGTATTGGTAGTCTCGACCGATGAGCTCTCAATTACAGTGTTTGAGTCGGGTTGGCTAGCATCTGTACCATGGTTAGCTACGCTCTTACTAAGTTCTGAAGACTCAAGGGTACAGAAGCTATCATCCGAGGCGGCTCTGATCAAAGTTTGTACCTCTAAACATGCTAGCTTACCTTTGAAGGGCTTCTCTACACTTATGTGTTCCTGGTGATCCTTGAGTCTGGCGAAAAGATTCTGGAACGCGGTTTCAATTGTTGCTTCTGGTGGCTCTTCGTCTTGAGCATGCGATGTTGTACAGCGCAGATCTTTGCACTGCGGTCCTGAACAGCGAGAAGTTGTCTGTTCCAGACTCAGAGTAGAGAACAGGCTCACAATTGGCTCCGGAGATAACGTGGTCTGTGAAGTCGGCTTGGGAGTAGGCGTGCTGGGTGAGAGTGGCTCCGACGATAGAGACGAGACTGACGTGTCGTCGTCGAAGGTCTCTACGAACTTGCTGCCTGGTTTGAGGTTAGATGACTGATGATAAAAATGGTTTCGACAACTTACTCCTTGCCAGGTTCATCATGAGGCTCGTGGTTGGAGAGACTGATTGGAAGATCAAAAGGCAAGAAGCCAGATTTGTGTTGTGTTGTGTGCTAGCATGAAATCCACGGATGTGTTGTTTGGGTCTCACATTGTCATAGATCGAGGCAGAACTTTCTACTGCTTCTAAGTATTTATCGAACCACATTGTTCTGGAGATGAATTCTTTCAATGAATGTGAACCACTTGAGACATATACGTGTCTTCCCGCATCTCTCTGCGCATGTTTCCTTTCTACGCACATCCCATGACATACCTAGCACTTTCTAGATGAACAGATCTGGATACCAAGGCATTACCCTCCAGTAGTCATAAGTATCACCTCCGAAATGTTGTTGACTACACCAGGGTGTGCCAGTAGGCTCGGGAAATACCCAGAACAGCTCATACGTAGGCTGAGATCCAGTAGAAAGATATATCCAGGTCATTGTAGTCTCCCTCCAGGACACGACACAATATGGGTTTGCTCAGCATTAGAGAGTCTCAAGCGTCGAAGGTGTCAACTGTGGTGGTGAACGCCAAGGGCGGCTCGGTACCCCAGAAGTCGGCTAGACTTTGCCATTTCCGTCCAAGGGGACTTTCTCGATCTTCCGAAAAAATAATCTCCATCGTCACGGTCAATCTACATTCTCTCCACATATACGAACAATCATGGCAACAAAGCGCCCTCACAGCGAAGTCCACCCCTCTCGTCGAGAGCAAGTTCCCGGCCAGGAGAAGAAACGCAAGGTCAACCCGCATCCGCACCGCAAACTTGAGCCCAAGGCCAATCCCGTCAACCCGATCAAGTCGCGCATTCGCAGTCTGAACCGTCTACTACAACACAAAGAGAATCTACCCGCCGATGTCCGTCTCAACCATGAAAGAGAACTGAAGTCATGCGAGTGGGAGCTTGCTCAGGCCGAGAGCCAGCAGCGCAAGAAAGATTTGATTGGCAAATACCACATGGTGCGCTTCTTTGAGCGACGGAAAGCAGAGCGTCGCCTGAAGAAGTTGGAAAGAAGGGCCAAGGAAGGCGAGACCGATCTTGAGGAGCAAATACACGAGGCGAAGGTCGACTTGAACTACGCCATGTACCACCCCTTGGACATGGTCTACTCAGCACTATGGCCGACGAAGGGAAAGAAGGACGCCGACGGCAACGAGATTGAGGTTGAAAAGCAAGGAGACCCAGACATGTGGTTGGTGGTCGAAAAGTGCATGGAAGAGGGCAAACTCGACGCTCTGAGGAACGGCAAACTACTCAAGTCAGCACCCGCCCAACTCAACAACGATGATACCATCGGTCAGAAGGCATCGAATGCCAGAGCAAAGAAGGACAAGAAAGACAAGAAGGAGAAGGACAAGAAGGCACAAAGGCCCGCAAAGAAGGCCGACGAAGACCAGGTCATGCGGGAACAAGACGAGGACGAAGACAGCGAAGGAGGCTTCTTCGAGTAAAAGTTGCATTTTCTACACCGGGCAATTTTGTCATTTCTGTTACGTTCAGCCACTACTGTATATACCCATCATTGCATCCATCAGCTTCAGTTGTCACTCACAAGGTCGTCATGGCCAGGCAACACGGACATTCACATCTTCTGCGCCTTTTCCCCTCCAGTAAATTACCACCAGGATTGGACTCCGTGATGCTAGTAAGGTCTCTGCAATGGCTGTTAGAGGCACTATCAACTGTGGTTGAGCTTGGGCCGAAAGTTTCCAACCAAGCTCTCTGCCTTCCATGATACCACTTGAATGCCTGTCAAGATGCACTGTGAACCTCCAGCATTAGGATTGTGTCCCACGAGAGCAACGATATTGTGTACTTTCTCTGGACAATCCAGGTGATTCAAAATACATTGTGCATTGCGATGAACATATAGCATGTCCTTCACGAAGAGGGAGACTCGATGTTGTTTGTTTGGCTGCACCTGAGCTTGGTGGAGACGCCGAACCTTTGACCTCTTCCACCGTACAAACCTGCAACAACAACCGCGCATGTGTCACGTCAAAGGCCTGGTAAATTTCCTTCACTTGTAAATCGCTACACTTCAATTCTTGTTCACGCCAGCTTGAGCGCTTCATTACCGCGTGAGCTTCCTACGACACGCAATTTCAACCACGCGTGCCTTCCCCATCCATTTTCCTTCCAAAACCTGTCTACACATCAAAATGACCACCCGAGCAGAGCGTTTTGCTGCGCTATTGGGCGAATCCTCTACGCCCACCACCAATAATGCCACCGCATCTAAGCACAACTTCTGCGATGTGGCCCCTGCAGACCAACAATTTGTGCCTATCAACGCTGTTTCAAAGTTTCCATACAAGTACATGAAGCAATCGCAAGGTGAGACTGTGTCAAAACAGTTCTTTGCAGGCGGTAAGTTCTGGGAACGCGATTGGGAACTGTAAGTTATCATCAACTATTCCACATATCCACTATGTACGCACCCGCTTCAAGTCAACGGTTCTAACCACATACTAGGTGGTATGTGTGGTCACCTTACTACCATGCTGAGAGACCCACAATCTTCATCCCTCTCGAACAGTTCAAGCAACTGCTCAAGGACATTGATGGCGCTTATCCAAGCTATCTCGTTCGCATGCCCAACAACGCTGAGGGCAGTCTTGTATTCCCTTTCGAGTACAGCGAGCACAGACTGTTGAGACCTCACTTCCTCGGTCAATCATCAAACAAAGATGACTTTGAGCGCCTCAGCAACCTCGCTCCCCAGTTCGGTCGACTTGGATCGGACGAAAGTGAGCCAGACTACCTCTCCTACTTCAGAAGTGACATGGAGGCCGCTGTGGATGCTGGCAAGAACAAGGGCAAGGCCAAGGCCGCAAAGGAGGCCAAGCAGGAAGCACGTGTCATCCAACAACATAACATGTACCGCCAGGTCGAACGTACTCAAGCCTCTCTCGAACTCTTGCCTGCTTCGTCAGCCAACCCCGACCTCGATATTATCTACATCGCCGTTGACTGCGAGTCGTGGGAGCGTAACCACAACATCATTACAGAAATTGGCTTTGCCACACTCGACACTCGCGATCTCAAGGATGTTCATCACGGCGAAGGTGGTAAGGATTGGCACAAGTTCGTCCGCGGCCGTCACTTCCGCATCAACGAATACAAGCACTACACCAACAGCGAGTTCGTCCGTGGCTGCCCAGACAGATTTGAGTTTGGTGAGAGCGAGTTCGTCGACCTCGCAGATGCCCCCCGCATGATCGCTACCTGTTTCAAGCACCCTTACAGTGCGAAGAATGTTGATAATGTCGCCGAAGAGCACCAAGAGAAGCGCAACATCGTCTTCGTCGGCCACGACACCAAGCAAGACGTCGCTTACCTCCGCAAGCTCGGCTATGACCCCAGCAACCTCTCCAACCTCATCGACTTCCAGGATACCGCTGCCATGTGGCGTGCTATCACTGGCGAACAGTCTACTCGCGGTCTTTCGCATGTCTTGTTTACCCTCGAGCTGGACTCTTGGAACACCCACAATGCTGGTAATGACGCTGTCTACACCGTTCACGCCATGCTCGGTCTCTGCATCAAGGACTTGAAGATGAAGGAAGCCAAGAAGAATGGCGATGAGGAGGGTGGCGGCGCCAGCTTACTGCCTCAGAAGCAGGACATTGAGAAGGAAATCAAAAAGGTCACCAAGAAGTTCGTGGAGTGGGAGATGTAGTGCAGAAAACCGCATGTCGCAACCCACTCTTTTGAAGGGTGGTCCGAACGTTTTAGAGATCGAGCAGTTGTGGAGACGGGATTCTATACACTTGCTGCACAACAGAGACTACTTCAGGCAGCTACAACAATCAGTCACAAAACTAATGATATGAAATGCTCTTCTCTTTCTGTACCCATATCTGACTATCGTCATGCATATGGACTGACACATTGACGAAGCCATCGAGAAGCGACACACCTTACATCACCCTCGCACGTCTAAACCCCATCCCAGCAGTCTGCTCACCGCTTCTACACACCATCAAAATAGAAGGTACTTATCAGAGATTGGTTTTTGTCCAGTGAGAAACTTGAACAATTATCCTCTCTGTGAACATCTCAAAGGTCTAGAAAACCATCTTGCATTTTGATAAATGAATCGAGACTTCAGCAGGAAGCCGGGATGATGTGTTTGATGAGTGGCCCCCCATGTTTCTGCTTTATGGTTTTCTTGTGTGATATCAAGCAAATTCATACTCGTAGGAATGCAAGAGTGTTTTCTTCTTTCTTAGAGGATACAGGCGTCTGTTGTAACACAAGGATGAGAATAGTAGGATGGCCGGTTCGTAGATCTGATTTTGCACTTTTACAGCTCGAGTGGATAAGAAGGCAAGAGCAGGAGATCAATCGATTTTCCCGCCTGCACTGCGTACTAACCGTAAGACATCGCCGACTAGATACAAACTTCCTGCGATAACTAGCACAGCGTCCTTCTCCTCTGCTAATCTCGATGCCTTCTTTAGAGCAGCTGTGATGTCCTTCTCAACCACCACATTGTCCTGGCTTAGAATACCCGCAGCAGCAGCCTTGACATCTTCGGCCGATGTTGCTGTGATCCAAGGCATACCGTCCACAGCTCCAAATTCAGTCGCTACCACCATATCGTCGGGTCTTCCTGCCAGCAGCAGTTCAAACATGCCGGCCAGATCTTTTCCTTTCGAGGCAGCGAGGACCCAGACCACAGGACGCGATCCAGCACGGGCCCGTACAGTATTTGCTAGCACAGTCGCTGATTCTGCATTATGAGCGCCATCAAGCAGAGCGGTAGGTGTATAGCTT
>ERZ794946.577-NODE-577-length-14043-cov-4.440592_pt1 | contig 14043 bp, 5 predicted proteins | sample MGYA00433072_ERZ794946 | MGnify/ENA primary metagenome ERZ794946 (study PRJEB30137, sample SAMN04331413) | food metagenome | isolation source: Y3 must sample point D1 replicate A | place: Australia: South Australia | collected 2014 ...
GCTCCTGTGCTCAAGCTAAAAACTATTGCAACGAGTAGGATTCGGAACCCACAATTTCCTCAAGGCTCATCATTACAACACACCTCTCACCTCCCAGTCCATGCCGTCAGCAACCAGGCTCAGGCCAGGTAGGTTTGGGCGAAGATCACAACGACTAGACCATCATTGCTTTGAGGGTTGGAAGTTTGATAATCTAAAAGGTTGAGACGTGGAGAGATGTGGTATGGAGAAGAGTCGAGGAAGCCGCGTAGCGAAATTGCGGTTGCCGGAGTTACGAAATGCGTTGTCTGTTTTCCGTCAGTTGTTTTGGATTGGAAGTTGTGCCTTCAGACTTACCTCGTTTGACGGCGAGGATGAGATGGTCAGACGGGATTGTCCTGTGGTCGAATTGTACTGCGCTCATCTGGACTTGAAGCAGCAGCGATGGTATGAACCGAACTATTGAGAACACTGTATAAGACAAGAGCATAGTTATAGACAATTCTTTGGCATTGATCCATTAAGGTGAAAATGATTGACAGATAATAAATTCCACCAAAACTCCCCAAAATATGTGATCCCATTGAAAAAAACAAAAAGACTCCAAGATATGCATCTTCTCCCTTTTTCTTTCCTCCTTCTACATGTTGGCCAGTTCAAAGTCAATTTGCTGGTCGAGGAAAGCTCTCTTTTGAGGGTCAAGCTGGACCTGTAGTCTCTGCTCTGTGAGTACCTTGAGTTGCTTCTTTGTCACGTTGTCCAAGTCGACTTCTCTCAAGCAGTCTCTGACGGCATCAACGATTTGACCATCGGTGACTCCTTGGGTTTGGAAGCCAGGTAGGCCGAATGTGCTGGCCGGACGGGACGCGGTCTGCGAAAGCGGGCTGCGAGAACGAGGAGGGAAGCCGGCAGAGGGGGGTGGCGAGAGCTTGGGTGCAAGCAGGTCGGGTTGAGACGACAGGTATTGGCCGCTTGGGTTGCGGGTGAGGTGTGGTGAGGCATCGCTCATGTTGCCCATGGACATGAGGCGAGAGTTCTCGTTGGCACCAGGCATAGCGTCTGTGAAGCGAGAGTAGCTCGACATACGGTTGTATGCGTTGTAGGGGCCAGGAGATTGGGTAGGAGGGCGGTAGGGCATGTTGTTGTTGGGAAGACCAGTGAGGATGGTGGAGGCCGGGTGAACAGACGAGTAGACTGAGCGGATTTCATCCATCTCGTAACCACCGTTATCCTGGAAAGGCGAGAAGCCCATCTCCTTCTCCTGTGCAACCATACCACGACGACCAGGAAGTTGGTTGACATAGGCATAGTCGTCCCAGCGTTGGAGAGGAATGCTGCGAGGGTCGAACGTTTCGGCATCTACAGCAATGACTTGCTTGGTACCTGTCTCTCCGATTACAACACGAGTGTTACCCCATGAGAAATCATCCTGCTTCCAGAAAGAGTAGACAGGCAAGACAAACGAGTAGAGGGGGTAGGCAGCCAGGTAGCAGATCATCCATCCAATGTGCTGCCATTGTCTCTTCGCAATGAAAATAATTGCTTGCAGACCGTACACACCAGCCAACATGATGATGGAAATCAGAGGGAACTGACCACCAGTGGATGCGGTGACGATGAGGTAGACTAGGTATACGACAGTGGCGGGAAGGATGACAGTACCGAACAGATCGATGAACACGACGAAGCGCATGGAGAAACAACAGAAACCACACATGTCCTTGATGAGCATGAGTTCAGCCAAGTTGTGAATGGTCGAGTTAATCCAGCGACGTCTCTGAGAGAGAAGAATACTCCAAGTCTCAGGAGCAGCAGTTTGAGCGTATGCATCGGGAATAAACTTAAAAGACATTGTGGGGAAGTTCTTGGTCATCAACGTGGTCAACCAACGATCTTCACCAAGAGACAACAAGTTCTTCTTGTGCAGGGTGTCAACGTTGCAGTCACTGTACTCTTCGATGACGGCATCGGCGATAATAAGAGGTTTGCCCTTATCTGCTGTTCGGAGACGGTACATGGTGAAACTAGAACGATGTTAGCAATGCAAGAGCATTGTGTAGCGTGTGCATATAACTCACCATCCAGGAAGACAGGTGACACTGCCGAACAAACTCTCGAAGGCCTTTGACAAGTGATGGGAAATGTAGTACTCGTAAACCTGAATCATGGTAGTCCAAGATTGTTCTTCGTTTTCCAGACTGGTTTCACCGCAGATACCGGCGATCTTGGAATCGTTGGTACAAGCGGCAACGAGGCGAGTAAGAGCGTCTTCCTTGACCAGAGTATCGGCGTCGACCATGAGCAGGTATTCGTAGAGTTCAGGATCCACACCAATAACGTTGTTGATTTGATGGAACATCTCCAGCTCGAGCGGCGACATAGGAGAGCGGTGGTGGACTCTGTTGAGGAAGCTCATGAGCAAAATTTGAGAGTCACGCTTACCACGGTTACCAGGTTTGGCCTTGACTTGTTCAGACTCTTTGCCGCACTTGACGACAACGATGTATGGGACGACGTTGCCTTCAAATTCATACAGACCAGAGTAGACCTTGCCGTAGTTCAGTTGTTCGGCACCAGCACCAATAGACTTGAATGGGAGAGCAGGAGGATCAATCTTGGGATCGACACCGAGAATATCCAGAACGATCTTGGGTGTTGGGCGGTCGTTACCCCCTCCAACAATCATGCCGTCGCAAATAACACAAATGAGCTTTCTCTTATTGTCGTATGCCAATGACGTGAGCGAATCCAGACCCTTTCTAAGGTGATCCTCACCCTCAGTATAGGCAGGTACTTGACAGATGACGAATTTGTCTTGCGGTGCTGGTCGAGGCTTGGAACCAAACTGAAGGGCAGCCAGGAACTTGACCACAATGACGGTACAGAGAATGATGGTGAAACTCAACAAGATGTAGTTGTTTACCTGGCAGCGGGCAGACTTTCTGAAATCGACCTTTCCAGCATAGAACATATTGTCCAAGCAGTTGGTGATTGCGGACTGTTGGGTCACGTTGCCACCAAACTTTTCGTTGAATTCTTTCTTGATATTGAGACCAGGATTGCTCTGAACCATGGATGAGAATGTATCGGGGAAGAACTTGTAAGTGTCGAGGTTGTTCATCAAATCCAGAGTATGGAAGTAATCAGTCATATCGTAGAGCTTGTTGTCCATGGTGAACCAATAGTGATTGAGATCTTGGCCGTCGCTTTTGATTTTGCTCTGCTTGACAACTAGATCACCCTTGTAGAACTCCTTCATCTTAGGCAAGAAATCATCTCTGTACCAGTTGATGTTGTTCAGTTTCGAGTCCTTGTCGGGAGCGGCAATAGGGCCCGAACTGTGTGTGGCTTGGGGATATTCCAGAGTTGTGTTTGACGTAAGTGTGACTGTTGACGAGGAACCTACTAAGCCGGGACAAGCGACGGTAAGAGGAGGAACAATGTATTCGCTAACATCAGTGCCACCAAAAGGCTCCATGTTAGCAGTAGTCGTTGTAGTGGTCGAGTCACTGTGCTGGGTCTTGTGGAATTTGGTAAGATCGTAGACATGACCGCGGAAACTGACATAGTAGTCATTGGATGCCGCGTGGTAGCCGACTTCCTTAGCATTCCAAGCTTTGTCGAAGTTCGGGCAAAGTAGACGACCAAATGCGACGATGTAGAAAACAACGACAGCGTTGATGATGAAGATGATGATCATGAGGGCAAACTTCTCTCTCCACGCTTGACGAACGTCAGGTCTCTTCATGCGACCAAGGTAACGAAGAGCAAACGAGGGAATGTAGAAGGTCAAAGCCCATACAGCCCAAATCCAAGCCTTGCGACTGAAGGTGATGGGAACCTCGGTGACAACTTTGGCGTCACCATCTTCAATCTCGCCATAGTAGGTCACATCACCGTACTTGTCGTCGCCCTTAGTACCAAGACCGTAGTCTCCAGGGCGGCCTTGCTGAGTTGGTGCTTTTGAAGGCGCAATTGATTTGGCTCCGAGCTGACTTCTGCTTGCGAAACTCTGGTTGCGACTCAAGAAAGGGTTGCTAGGGTTATCGTGGTAGGGTTGTTGGTAGAAACCGTCCTCGACCATGGGAGTAGACACCTGGTATTGACCACCAAATGGCCCAGCGTCCATTGAAGGATCCATAGGCTTCAGATCAAGCATGCTTTCGGCTTCCCACCAAGGTGCCTCACGGATCCAGATTCTTTCGTGGCCGATGACGACTTCGCCATTGCTCCAACCACGTTCCATAACCCAACTTTCGACACCATCGCGGCCAAATTGACAGCCAAGACGCGCATAACGCTCCTGGAACTCGTTGATGTCGAAATCGGCAGTGTAATCAAGCTTCTTATTACGGTGGTTGGCCCACTCGGGAAGTCTCCATGAGCGAATCTGGCTGGACACAGATCCTGCAGACCATGGGAAAGTGTTGGGCGAGTGGTTTGCCAAAGATGCTGGTGATTCATCGGTGGGGTGGAGAGCGAGTTGGAACCAAACACGACTGCTTCCCAGAAGGTTTGTAAGGCTGAACCGGCCAGTCTTACCAAGTTGAATACCTTCGCCTTCGATAGGATACAAAAGGCGTCTCAAGAAGCTGTCGGCCTCGGTCTCAAGTCCCACTTTCTCAAGCAGAGCCTCGCGACGGTCGAGGATCTCCTCACGTTCCCTTGTCGCAACAGAATTCTGGACCTCGAGTTCGGCTTCGTTCTCGGCAACAGCGTTATTCATCTCTTTGATGACCGAGGATCCGGCTTGATATGAGGGCACGCCATCTTCTTTCATCTCGAGGTTGATACCCGTCGAGTCATCAAAGACAGTACGAAGGGCCATGGCCTTACCCAGCGTCACACTAGGCAAATCCAGGATAGTAAGGCTGACAGTATCTGCGCCCTCCTCGCCTGGAGGGGGGGTCAGAACACCGCCGGAGTTCTCAGTGTCGCTTCCACTGGACGAGTTGACGACACCTCCGTTACGGAGCTCCATGCGGATGGCCTCGTTGGCACGAGCAATGACCCAGTCGACCAGAGCCTCGTAGATGGCAGCCATCAAAGTTTGACGCTCCATCGTGTCGCACTTCTTGGTCAAGACGGCAGTGTCCAAATCCAGCAAATCGGCCACCTCTTCGCAAACGTTCTCGAGAACATCTTCGTCAACCAAGAAACCCATAGTCTCTCCCAGCTTGAGAATGGCGGCGACGACAGAAAGCATGTTCCTGAGAGCAGCTCCTTTGATGCCAATTTCCTTGAGCGAGGCGCGGAAGTCGTCCGCAGCGGCAGCATCATCGGCTGTTGGGAGATATAGCGGAGGAGTGTAAGTGTCGGTCTTTTTCAAGAGAGAATAAGCCTTGGGTTCTTGCAGGTTCAAGAACTCCTTCTCGGCTGGCGAAGCGCTCGAGAGAAGATAGTAAAAGACATCAAAGGCACGGTATCCAATCTCAGCAGGCACATCAGTAAGGCCTCTTGCGACATTGATGCCAGATGAAGACAGGCTCAAAGAAGCGCCCGTCAGCTCGCCCTCCAAGTTGAGGTTGAGTACAGCGGCAAGACCGTTGTGCTGCGCTGCCGAGGGATTGCGCGGTGTGACTGAGTAAAGGAATGGGCGGACGGCGTTGAGGGCGGTGTAAAGAGTTGAAGGTACCGCAATAGGTAGCGAGGAGAGAAAAGGGACGAGAAGCGAGGGTGTCGACTCATGGAGAGAGCTGTGGCATGAATTTTAGCAGGCTGAACAACTGGCCTAGTAGTATATCGACTTACCCCAGAACAACACAGCCATCTTCGGCTCTTCTCCTGGCGTGTTCCCAGGCACGTCGACCCAGCTCGGCGTCCACAGTACCACCTTGCCTTCCATCAGGGCCGACGATTAGGCTAGTGACCCATGTGTTGACGACCAGACTAGTGCTGGATTCAAGAGCGTACGGCTGACTGCTGGTCCATACAGAGTGCAGCGCATTGAGCAGTGTTGTAGTTGAGACTTGTGCAGAAGGTTGGGCCGGTCGAGGAGCGTTCGAATGATTCGAGTAGACCGACATGCGGCTGCCAGGTCCCGCCATGATGAACTTGGGGCAGAGGAACAACCTCTGTGTCTAATTTGTGGTTGTAACGAGTGCTAGGAGCGTGGCAATAGGAGTTTGTCTCGTCGGTAAGCAGGAGAACGGGAGTTTTCTGGATTTAGAGGGGTTGAATTAAGGCAACGATCGAGTTTCTGTTTGTGTCGTGCAAGCGAATGTCGAGAGAAGAGGAGAAAGCACCAGACACGACGACGACGACAGCACAATGTGAGAGCAGAAAAGATGAGAGGCAACTATGCAACACGAGAGAGCCAGCCTTCCCGATACAAGCGGCGAAGCGGGAAAGGAAAGGGTTCCCAAAGTCTGTGCACCAACCCAGGCTAGCACGACCACCAGCGGATTTTCCATTTCGAAACAACACCATAGACCATCGCCACTTTAGTCACGACAATAATCTCAAGTTGTAGTTCTAGTCAATTCAAGCTACAATGATTCCTCCACTCATCTCATCAATTGCCAATTTTGCTCAACCACGAGTAAGTAGTCCTCGAAATTCGTGGGGACTGTTGCTATTGTTGATTGTGCTGTGTTTACCTATGGTTGCTAATTCGGGGACACGGGGCTATTTTTGGTGGTTGGGAAGGAGCGGCCGGCCAGTGACCATTAACCCTTCGCCTTCGTACTCTATTGCTCCTACCCTGCAGACAACAAAAATTCTATGAGCCTCACACCATACGCTTCCGGTTGACATGTCACCTTTGCAACCATTGCGTGTTATCGACAAGGACAGTTGCTCTGGCGGAACGCTGGCTAGTCATGTAGGAAGGGAAACATCTCACACCGCGAAACGTTTGTTTCAATGTCTCACTCTCGGCGAGATTCAAGATTCAGGAGAGATTTGCCAAGTAGATCCCCATGGGCCCAACAATGCTTTGCATCGAGTAGATGGCGTCTCGAACGCCCACTCTCTCAGGTTTCTGACGGCGTTATCTTTGAGCGTCGCCCTCTCGACGAACGATGTCTGAGGTCATGAAGGTGGTAAGGATGTTCGTCTGACACGCGTTCTCGGCGGCAGGAAACCGATGAACGGAAGAAGAAAGCAAAAAGCCATCCGGTGGTTGGCTTGAAATTTTAGCGTGTCTGCCCCGCGTCCGCCGCTGACCTCGTATTTTGTATTGTGCCAAACACACGAATGGCAAAGATGCGGTGCCTGGATTTGTTTTGGTCATTGATCGATGGGACAACAGAAGGTGTCAGTTGCATAACATAGAGCTCATAGTGAGCAACGATAAAACAGAAAATCAAACAGTGACCAGGCATGCAAAACTCACAGTTCTTGAGATTGTCATTATTCTGCTCGCGGGGCTGAAACGCACTGCAAGAAGGCAAGAACGGTCCGTCCGCGATGGAACTTGCTGCACGGATGGCGACTGCTTAAAATAATACGGTACCGCTAAAGGAGGCACCGGAGGCTTCGCGCTCTACGCCGTCCGTGTCTGAGCATTCCATCGACCACTTCCATTTGCTCGCCGCCACAGACTGTTTTTCACGTCGCGACAAGACATAATTTTGGGCTTTTTGTTGTTTTATCACAGCCCACCAACAACCACCCATCCACCACACTCGCTTCTGTCTCGTCTTTCGTTCAAAGGGGTCGACTGATATTCCGACTCAGCGTCTGCTAGGAACAGGAGAGCAAAGCAGCACAAGGCCAAAATGGCTGTTCCTGCTCACGCTCAGGCTTCGTTGCCTGCGCTTCCTGCTCATCTTCAGGATGATACCCACTTGACAGCACACCTGGCCAGCAGATTCCACGTCTCGCTGCCCACGGCCCAGTTGTCATCACACGCCATCATCGCCCTCAACACATACACATCTTCAGCAAAGGGTCCAGATGGCTCAAAAGAAGGCAGCGCTATGGGCGCGGCCGAAGATCTGGCTTCAAGGGCGTGGACTCGTCTAGGAGCCAGACAGGAGAATCAGGCTGTCGTCTTTCTGTATGTGTCGTTCCGTCGCTGTGTTACCAATGCCCACGTTCTTTTCTAACCATGTCACAGCGGTGAAACCGGTTCAGGCAAAACAACCCTACGTTCCCATGTTCTGTCTGCCTTGCTCAACTACACATCGACTCCCTTGTCCAACAAGCTGTCCTACGCCGCCTTTGTTTTCGACACTTTGACCACTACCAAATCCGTCACCACCCCTACCGCCTCCAAAGCCGGTCTCTTCTTCGAACTCCAGTACGACACATCTTCAAGTCTGCATCCGACACTGGTTGGTGGAAAGCTGCTCGACCACCGTCTCGAACGCAGCAGAGTCGCCACTATTCCTCCTGGCGAGCGCAACTTCCACGTCCTTTATTACCTACTCGCCGGTACCAGCCCCGCAGAGAAGGAGCATCTCGGTCTTGACCAGGCAGGCCCTGCAACCAACAGACATTCGTTAGGCACGGGCGGTGCGAAAAGGTGGAGATACTTAGGACACCCCAGTCAGCTCAAGGTTGGCATCAACGATGCAGAGGGTTTCCAACACTTCAAGACGGCATTGCGCAAGCTTGAGTTCCCTCGTGATGAAATTGCTCACATGTGCGAGATGCTCGCTTGTATCCTGCACATCGGTCAGCTTGAATTTGTCACAACCCAATCGACCACTCCTTCGGCCGATGACAGCGGCGGTTACTCGCACGAGGGAGGTGAGGACGTAACCTCCGTCAAAAACAGAGAAACTCTGCACATCGTTGCGGCTTTCCTTGGTGTCTCCGAGAGACACTTGGAGGAGAGTCTAGGATACCGCACAAAGAAGCTGCACCGTGAGCGTGTCACTGTCATGCTGGACCCTAAGGGAGCTAGAGACAATGCTGATGAGCTCGCACGCACTCTATACTCGCTCTTTGTCGCATACATCATGGAGCGCATTAACCAGAAGATCTGCTCGTCAGAGGAAGCCATCGCCAACACTATTTCTATTGTTGATTTCCCGGGTTTCGCTCAATCTTCTTCGACAGGCTCCATTCTGGATCAGCTGTTGAACAACGCAGCATCTGAGTCTTTGTACAACTTCTGTCTCCAAAGCTTCTTCGAGCGCAAGGCCGATCTTCTCGAGACCGAAGAAGTCAGTGTACCCGCAACCAGCTACTTCGACAACACCGATGCCGTCAAGGGTCTCCTCAAGTCTGGCAATGGTCTCCTTAGCATTTTGGACGATCAAATGCGCCGCGGCAAGACCGACCAGCAATTCCTCGAGAGCATCAGGAAGCGTTTCGAGGGAAAGAACCCTGCTATCGAGGTTGGTGCTGCCACTCAGACCCTTCCTGGCAACAACTTCGCTACTCGCAACGCCAATGCTGCCTTTACCGTCAAACATTACGCTGGTGAAGTTGACTACCCCGTTGAGAACCTCATCGAAGCCAATGGTGAGATCATCTCTGGCGATCTGATGAACCTCATCAGCTCTACTTCAAACTCGTTTGTTAGCGACCTGTTCGGTCAGGAGGCTTTGAGCAAGGTTGTTCATCCTAAGGATCGTTCTGCAGTCATGCAGGCATCGGTTGCCTCGAAGCCTTCGAGAATGCCCAGTATGGCAAAGCGCAACGGCGAGCGCCCTGCAAGACTTGGTGCTATGAGGCAGGACAGTGATAATGGCAAGAGAAGTGTTTCTCGTACTCGTAAGGGCGAGCCCGAACAACAACAAGGCGCCGCCGCCCAATTCTTGTCCTCTTTGGACAATATTACCAAGTCCCTGTCGGATCCTCGCACCAATCCATACTTTGTATTCTGTCTGAAGCCCAACGATCGTAGAATCGCCAACCAATTCGACAGCAAATGCGTTCGCACTCAAATGCAGACTCTTGGTGTTGCCGAGATCAGTCAGCGCCTGCGCAATGCTGATTTCAGCGTCTTCATGCCTTTCAGCGAGTTCTTGGGAGTCGCCGAGGGTGACGTCTCCGTCGTAGGAACTGACAAGGAGAAGGCAGAGATGATTCTGGATGAGAAGATCTGGCCTGGCAACGAAGCAAGAGTTGGCAGCACCGGAGTCTTCCTCAGTGAGCGCTGCTGGCGTCAGATCGCACGAGTCAGCGATCTTGACGTAGCTCCCGCAGGCATGCACGACCAGACGCCTTACGGAGAGCAGGAGGGTATGCTGTCTCCCGAACATGCACGCAACGGTCGCAATGATTCAAACCTAAATCTTCTTGGAGGTGTCACTCCTTCTCCCGGCGCTTTCTACCACGATGACAAGGTCGCGGGCTACTTTGGAAGCCGCGACCTCGACGCAAAATCAGAAGCAGGTCATTCTGCGTTCCACGGAGGCGATATGTTCCAAAATCTTGAGACCGTCTCGCAGCTCGCTGAGAAAGGTAACGAAGCCAAGGTGGCAGCGATTGATGAGGTGCCCACCACAGGTGAACGTAAGCGTTGGTTGTTCCTTGTCTACTTCTTTACCTGGTGGATTCCCGACGTCTTTGTTCGCATCATCGGCCGTATGCCTCGTCCCGACATCCGCATGGCCTGGAGAGAAAAGGTGGCCATCAACTTTATGATCTGGCTTGCTTGTGGCAGTTTCTTGTTCCTCATGATTGGTTTCCCTGCACTCATTTGTCCGACGCAACACGTTTACTCGGCTGCTGAGTTGCAGTCGCACAACGGAAAGGATGGTGCTTCTTCTTACATTGCAATTCGTGGTGTCGTTTTCAATCTTGGAAACTTCGAGTCCATCCATTACCCTAACATCGTCCCGACGACCGCTCTCGATAAGTATGCTGGTACTGATGCGACCGCCCTTTTCCCTGTTCAAGTGTCCGCTCTCTGCCAAGGCAAGGACGAGGACGGCATTGACCCTGCTGTTCAACTCAACTACAAGAACACTAACTACACTGGACAAGCTTCAGCTGTCAGTGGCTCTGATGCTCATGCTGTCTACCACGACTTCCGCTGGGCCACAAACGACTCTCGTCCAGACTGGTTCTCACAGCAAATGAACTTCTTGAACCAGAACTACAGAAAGGGTGCTATGGGTTACACCTCCCATTATGTCAAGTCCCAGGGCAAGAAGCAGCAGTCAATTGCTATCCTCAACGGAAAGATCTATGACTTCACTGACTACATTGTCGGTGGTCGTGCGCCTCAGTATCCTCCTGGTACCGATGCGCCTGAATCTCTGCCTGACTCCAACTTCATGGATCAGCGTGTTGTCAGTCTCTGGCAGCAACATGCTGGTAGCGATGTGACCGAGCGATGGAACAAGCTTGGCATGACTGTCGATCTGAAGAACCGCATGCAAGTCTGTCTCGATAACCTCTTCTACGTGGCCGACGTCGACACCAGAAACTCGACCAAGTGTCAATTCGCAACCTACCTCTTGCTCGGAATCTCGATGTTCTTGATTGCGGTCATCGGTGTTAAGTTCCTTGCTGCTCTGCAATTCGGTGGTAAGAACGTTCCCGAGAACCTCGACAAGTTCATTATCTGCACTGTACCAGCCTACACTGAAGATGAAGACTCCTTGCGTCGTGCCATCGATTCAGCCGCCAGAATGAAGTACGACGACAAGCGTAAACTCTTGCTCATTGTCTGCGATGGTATGATTATTGGTCAAGGCAACGACCGTCCTACTCCTCGCATCGTTCTTGACATTCTTGGTGTTCCTGAGACTGTCGACCCTGAGCCTTTGAGTTTCGAGAGTTTGGGCGAAGGTCAGAAGCAGCACAACATGGGCAAAATCTACTCTGGTCTTTACGAAGTCCAAGGTCACATTGTTCCTTTCATGGTCATTGTCAAAATTGGCAGACCTGCTGAGGTCGGAAGACCTGGTAATCGTGGTAAGCGTGATTCCCAAATGGTTTTGATGAGATTCTTGAACAGAATCCATTACAACCTGCCAATGGCTCCCATGGAACTCGAGATGTATCATCACATCCGCAACATCATCGGTGTCAACCCAACCTTCTACGAGTTCTTGCTGCAAATTGATGCCGATACTGTCGTTGCTCCGGATTCAGCCACTCGTTTCGTCGCTTCTTTCCTCCACGATACACGTCTCATTGGTGTTTGTGGTGAGACGGCTCTTACCAACGCCAAATCCTCCATCGTCACCATGATGCAAGTTTACGAGTACTACATTTCGCACAACCTGATCAAGGCTTTCGAATCGCTCTTTGGCTCGGTTACTTGTTTGCCTGGTTGTTTCTCCATGTACCGCATTCGTGACTCGGCTTCCGGCAAGCCTCTCTTCGTTTCTAAGGAAGTCGTTGAGATGTACGCTGAAATCCGTGTCGACACACTCCACACCAAAAACTTGCTGCATCTGGGAGAAGACAGATACCTGACGACTCTACTAATGAAGTGGCATCCTTCTTACAAGACCAAGTTCATCATGCGCGCTCATGCCTGGACCATTGCACCTGATAGCTGGACTGTCTTCATGTCTCAACGTCGTCGCTGGATCAACTCTACCGTTCACAACCTTGTCGAGCTCACATCTCTGTCTCAGCTTTGCGGTTTCTGCTGTTTCAGTATGCGCTTCGTTGTCTTCCTTGACTTGCTCTCGACCATCATTCAGCCTGTTTTGGTCGGATACCTGGTTTACATCTTTGTTCGCATTGGACAAGATCCCGGTGGTGTCTCGACAATCGCCATTATCATGCTGGTCGCCGTTTACGGTATGCAAGCATTGGTCTTCATCATTCGTCGTAAGTGGGAAATGGTTGGTTGGATGATCATCTACCTCATTGCCACTCCGGTCTTCTCCATGGCCCTTCCTCTTTACTCTTTCTGGCACATGGACGACTTCTCATGGGGTAACACTCGTGTCGTCACTGGAGAAAAGGGCAAGCAACTTGTTGTTTCTGACGAGGGCAAATTTGACCCAGCCAGTATCCCAAAGAAGAAGTGGGAAGAATACCAGGCCGAGCTTTGGGAAGCGCAGACTTCGCGTGATGACGACGCCCGTTCTGCAATCTCCGGCGTTACCGGCGTTTCGTACGCAACCAAGTCAGCTTACCCTGGTATGGGTGGCTCTGTCTATGATTACCCACCTTCGCGCCCCATGTCCACGTTGGGTGTGCCTCAAGGACCATTCGCCAACCCTTCGCGCCTCAGTCTTGCACCAAGCGAGATGGGTATGGGTGGTGGCTACAGCCCTAACTCAGTGGAGATGACCGACATGCCTCTTCCCAGTGACGACGCCATCCTTGCCGAGATTCGTGACATCTTGAGCACAGCCGACCTTATGAGTATCACGAAGAAGAGCGTCAAGCTCGAATTGGAGAGACGTTTCGGCGTACCGCTGGATGCTAAGAGGGTGTACATTGGCTCCGCTACGGAGGCGATTCTTAGTGGACAGCTTTAGGAGGAAGAAATGTGGTGGTAGCATTTGCATCTGACGGCGTTGAGCATTCTTGCATTTTTTGGGTTCATTCATTGTAACGGGCCATCTTTTATTTAGCTTGGGTATGTGGGCGCTTTTGCATATAAAATGTTTGATTGTCTTCTTCTTTACCAAGTCAGAAATATGATATGTATGAAGGTAATTGGCCCTCACTATAACTCTTCCGGCATATTGAATCCTGCAGAATCGACATGACCCGCCTATCGAAAGTACACGCATATCCGCCAATCCAGAATCTAGAGTAAGTGCGTGGCAGCGCTGTGTGATCGATTAGGATCAGATGCTAAAAGCCGTCACCAGGGTTATCAGGTCAAGTCAACGCATTTATCTAAGAATTATGCGCATGATGATGACATTCACATGACGACCGAAGAGCTAAGTTGTTGAAAAGTACGAGATTCGCTTCACTTGGTTGCTGTTGCTCGGGAGTTTGGTCAACGTTCGTGCCTCCGCGCAACCCTGCAACGGGCATCCAACAGCCAGCCCACGCAACGCTCACAGACCCTTCTTGATTTTTATATCACCCATCCACGCTCATTTTCAACCCTCCTTCTCTTCTTCATTGTGCTCTGCGCATTCTTTTCCCAAACCACACTTGCTCATCAATCTTCATCAAATCCACATTCGCTATCACACGATGAAGACCGCTAACATCGCACTCTTCGCGTTAACC
>ERZ794946.578-NODE-578-length-14024-cov-10.880593_pt1 | contig 14024 bp, 9 predicted proteins | sample MGYA00433072_ERZ794946 | MGnify/ENA primary metagenome ERZ794946 (study PRJEB30137, sample SAMN04331413) | food metagenome | isolation source: Y3 must sample point D1 replicate A | place: Australia: South Australia | collected 2014 ...
CAATCAATTTAGCGTAATTAGCTATAGTTAATGAATATGGAATAATTTAATCGGTAAAATACTTTGATTTGGTCGAAGTCTTGATTGTTCGAGTCAATCTTCCATAATCCTAAGGGATCTTGACTAATGGTAAGCTATTTTATTTGCATTAAGATAATTCTAGTTCGATTCTAGAAGATTCCAATTAATAATATATTAGCTAAGTGGTATAGCATATAACTTACAATTATAAGTCATAAGTTCGATTCTTATATATATTAAATACTTTAATCATATCATCTAACGGTAAGATGTTAATTTCATGCATTGAACAATCTGGTTCGACTCCAGATATGGTTATTAGCAATATCTATTCTTATTATTTATTATGAATATTGTATTAGGAGCTAAATATATTGGTGCAGGTATTGCTGCTGTTGGTTTAATCGGTGCAGGTATTGGTATTGCTATCGTATTTGCAGCTTTAATTAACGCTGTTTCTAGAAACCCATCAATGACTAAACTATTATTCCCTTACGCTATTTTAGGATTCTCATTATCTGAATCAACAGGTTTATTCTGTTTAATGATTTCATTCATTTTATTATACGCAGTTTAATAGCTTCTCTTATCCTTGTTACTATGACTTAATGGTTAAAGTACTAGTGTGAAATACTAGAAATGTGAGTTCGATTCTTACTAGTAACATCTCAGTTATAATGTTGGAATGGTAGACAAATAACACTTAAAATGTTATGCTTATTAAAGCGTGAGAGTTCGAGTCTCTCTTATAATATTCTTTTATAGTTTAAATATAAAATATCAGATTCATGCTCTGAAGTTGATAATCGATTAGGTTATCTAAGAGATCCAATATAGTTAGTTTAGTGGTAAAATATTGACCTTCCAAGTTAAAGTCGTGGATTCGAGTTCCATACTATATAAAATTACAGTATTTATTTCAATAGTAGAATATAGATTTTGGGAATTTATGATCTAAGTGCGATTCTTAGGATACTGAAACATTTATGGATATTAATAATTTATCCTACTCTCTATTATGATATTAGCACACCCTTATCATGTTGTTCTTCCTAGTCCTTGACCAATGGCTAGTAGTATTGCAACTATAAACTTTATGTTGACTACTGCATTATCTATGCATGGTTACGTTCCTGCATCATCTAACTTATTATTAATTACTTTCTTAGTATTAGTAGTATCAATCGTATTATGATTAAAAGATACTGTTATTGAAGGTAGTTACTTAGGTGATCATACATTATTAGTAAGAAGAGGATTCGGTTACGGATTCAACTTATTTGTATTAAGTGAAGTATTAATCTTTGCTGCTATCTTCTGAGCATACTTACATTCAGCTATGAACCCTCTAATTGAATTAGGTTTACAATGAGCTCCATTAGATATTGTTAAAGTTGAAGCAATGGAATTACCATTATTAAATACAATTTTATTATTATCATCTGGTGCTACAGTTCTATTATCTCATCATAAATGAATTAATGGTGATTATAAAAACTCACTAATTGCTATGTTTATTACTACATTATTAGTAGTTGTATTCGTTGTATTCCAAGTGGTTGAATATATCCTAGCTCAATTTACAATTACAGATGGTGTATTTGGTAGTCTATTCTACGCTGGTACAGGATTACATGGATTCCATATGATTACTTTAATCTTAATGTTATCTACAGTAACTGTTAGAATGTACTTTAGAACATTTAGTAGAACACACTCTACTAACTTAGATACAACAATTATTTACTCACACGTATTAGATGTTATTTGATTAGCATTATTCGTAGTATTCTATGTATGAGTTTAGTCGTATAACCCCAATAAACGTTAGTTAAATGGTATAACTATAGATTGTAAATCTATCATCATGAGTTCGATTCTTATACGTTTAATATTAACAACTATTGTACTTATAGTTTAAAGGAAAAATGAATTACTGTTAATAATTTGTTATTGGTTCGATTCCAATTGAGTACGTGAGATACTATTATCTCGTTACAAAGTATGTAACATCATTATTTAATTATGTTTAAAAATTTCAAAATAATTCTTACAACTAATCATAAAGATATTGCTGTATTATATTTCATCTTAGCTCTATTTGCAGCATTCATTGGTCTATCAATGAGTATGTTTATGAGATTGGAATTAATCCATTCAGGATCTGTTATTATTAATAATCACCATTTATTCAACTCTATGGTTTCAGCCCATGCAATTATGATGGTATTCTTAGCTATTATGCCTGCTATTATTGGTGCATTTGGTAACTACTTCTTACCTGTAGCTTTAGGTGCTGCTGATATGGCATTCCCTAGATTAAATAACGTTAGTTTCTGATTCTTAGTTCCTGCAGTTATTTTAATCTCATTATCAGCCTTAATTGAATCAGGTGCTGGTACTGGATGAACTGTTTACTATCCTTTAAGTGGTATTATGTCACATAGTAGTGTTAGTGTTGATTTAGTTATCTTCGGTTTACACTGTCTGACTATTTCATCTTTATTAGGTGCAATCAACTTTATTGCTACTGCTCATAACTTCCTAGATAGTTTATTCAGAATGAGTTTATTTGGTTGAGCTATCTATATTCTAGCTTGATTATTATTATTATCTTTACCTGTATTAACAGTAGGTATTACTTTATTATTATTTGATAGAAACTTTAACCTTTCATACTACGAAGTATCAGGTGGAGGTGACCCTATTTTATACCAACATTTATTCTGATTCTTTGGTCAAGATGGCCCTTCAATATTAATTGTCGCATTTCACTATATGCTGGAAACCTTCTTTATCCTTTTAATTACTATCATTGTAAGTCTTTACTTTAAAGCCCTTGAAGTCAAAATATTAAAAGATGATGGCAATCAGCAGGTAACCAACGGTTATTCTTCCATTAATAACTTATTAGGAACCTCAGAGACTACATGTGAAACACTAAACTATAAAAACATTAAATTTAATCAATGATTAGCTGGTTTAATCGACGGAAATGGTTACTTTGGTATCCTTAGTAAGAAATATCCCTGTTGTGAAATTACTTTAGCAACTAAAGATTTAAGAACCTTAAAACAAATTCAAAATAAGTTTGGAGGATCAGTTAAATTTAGAAGTGGATCTAAATCTGTCAGATGAAGATTACACAATAGAGAAGGTATAATCACCTTAGTAGACTCTATTAATGGCAATATTAGAAATAGTAAGAGATTAATTCAATTACATCAAGTTGCCAGTTTATTAAATATCCTCGTTAAAGATCCTATTGGATTAACTTTAAATAACGGTTGATTTATAGGATTCTTTGATGCTGAAGGCTCAATTTGTTACTCCTACGATAATAATATTCCTCAATTAACTGTATCAGTATCTAATAAATACTCTTATGATATTGAATATTTTAAATTATTAGGAGGTAATATTCACTTTTCTAAATCTGGTCATGGCCATTTCTTATGATCCACTCAATCCAAGCAAGATATTATAAACTTCTTAAATTATAATAAGAATTTCTCTTCCAGAACCACTAAATTTAACCAATTATCATTAGTAAGCCTATATTATCAATTAAAAGATATAAAAGCTTATAATCCTCAAAGTGATTTCCATAAATTATGATTAAACTTTACTCTCAGATGAGACCTTTATAAATAGTGAAGATATAGTCCACTATAACTTTTTAGTTATTTGCATCCAGAAGTATATATTATGATCGTTCCCGCTTTCGGTATCGTTAGTATGGTATTATCAGCATACAGTTCTAAAAACGTATTCGGATCTGTAAGTATGATTTATGCTATGGGTTCTATTGGTATGTTAGGATTTATCGTATGAGTACACCATATGTTTGTTGTAGGTTTAGATACTGATCTAAGAGCTTACTTTACTAGTGCAACTATGATTATTGCAGTACCTCTAGGTATTAAAATCTTCTCATGATTAGCTCTAATTATTGGAGGTAGATTAAGATTTGGAGTTCCTGTATTATTTGCATTAGCATTCTTAGTATTATTCCTAGCAGGTGGAGTAACTGGGGTTATGTTATCTAACGCTAGTGTTGATCTTGCTTTCCACGATACTTACTATGTTGTAGCTCACTTCCATTACGTATTATCATTAGGTGCTGTATTCGGTATCTTTACTGGTTACTACTACTGATCACCATTAGTATTAGGTTTAGACTATAATAAAAACTTAGCTAGAATGCACTTTGTATTATTAGTTATTGGTACTAACTTAACATTTATGCCTATGCACTACTTAGGTATTAATGGTATGCCTAGAAGAATTTCAGATTACCCTGATTCTTACAATGCTTGAAACGAAGTAGCTACATTTGGTGCTTTATTATCATCATTATCAATGTTCGTATTTGCTGTGGTTGTTGAAAGACAATTACTAGATGGTATTAGACAAACAGACCAACTATTACTACCTTACCTATTCAGTAATAAAATCCCTAATGGACAAATTGAGTTTAATACACTTCCTCTACCATTAGCTAGCCATATGTTTAACTCACCAGTTAGATTTATGACTACTCTTATTTAATTAAGATTCTACAAACTATTAGTTAAATGGTATAACGATGACTTGATAGGTCATAATCTAAGGTTCGATTCCTTAATAGTTTATAAATACAGTGCTCGAGAGGCTTAAGAGGTTATACTTGAAATATAATGATTAATAATCGCGGGGGTTCAAATCCCTCCTGTATTAAGACTGATTACTGCAGTCAATTAAACTACGATAAGTTTCTACACATGCACTTTCACGAGTAAGTGGTTATTGATAATAACCCAGTATTATGCTTAGCTAACATCTTAAGATGCTATGGCCGTGTTCAGCAGTGAATAATATTTTACAACTTAATTGAGGTAATGATCTTATCAGTTATAAGCTAAATAATAATTACTTATAGAATAGTTTTATCTAAATATCGTGCCAGAAGATTCGGTTAGACGATAAAAGCAAAGTTTAATTTAGAGTTTAAAACAGCTGTAGGTTATAAATATGTATAAATAATGAATATTAAATAAGAGGTAAAATTCTAAGACTTTAATTAGCATTCCATACAATACATTACTGAGAGCTAAAGCCATTTTTTAACGACCAGGATTAGATACCCTGCTAGTGATGGTATAATCTATGATAATTATAGTAAACGAAAGTTAAGAATTATCTACTCGAATATTACGTCCTAAGGGATAAAAATCAAAGTTGAAGAGCGTTATATTACCAATTGAGTGGATCGTGCTATTTAATTTGACAACCCACAATAAACCTTACCTGTCTTTGTATACTTTACAGGTGTTACATTACCGTCTTTAGGTATTACTGAGAAGTTATTACCGAAATATGCTACCAAGTAGCAATGTGACTGGTCTACATGACTCTAACAGACAGGGCTATAGGCGCGATATCAAGGATTAGAATCTGAAATTCGATTCTATGAATAAATAATCAAAAGTAATATGATGTTAGAATGATCATATGAATATCAAGAATATAGGCTACTAATTGCCCATCAATCTCCGAGTGAGATAAGTTGACACATAGTTACGTTAGATGAATTTGACGTGGGAAATTAATATATACCCGAAGATATATAGATAAAGGTATTACATATGATTACGGATTAGTGTAAATCAACTACATCCTTTAAGTAATTAACTGTTAAAATAGAGAATACATATACTTGAATTAATGCAATAGCAATTTCTAATAGTTGAATAGCAACTAATAATCCAAATAATGCTGTTCCTACTACAGCTAGAATCATTGATAATGTACCGAAAGCGTAGATTAATGTAGCAACAATATCAACTAATAAATGTCCTGATAATGTGTTAGCACCTAATCTTAAACCTAAAGATACAGCTCTACTACAGTATGATAATAATTCAATAAAGAATAATACGATCAAGATACCAGTTGGAGCTCCATTTGGTAAGAATAATGTAAAGAAGTTCATTCCATGTAATTTAATACCTAAAATAGTACATCCAATAATAATACCAGTTGATAAACCAATAGTGTATACTAACTGAGCATTAATAGCTAGTCCGAATAATCCTAACATATTAGTAATTAATAATAATAGGAAGATCATAAAGATAAATGACTCGTAGTTTTTAATAGATAATCCATCTGTTAAATCATTGATAAGGTCAACAATTAATGATGGTGACATTAAAAAGTATAATACTACTGTTAATAATAAAACATAGTTAAAGTTATTAATAATCATTAGCAAGTAATGTAATTCAAATTGTTCTAAAGGGTTATAGATCATAATAATAAATTTATATTAACTAATATTAAGGAGTTGATAGTAAAATGGTATTAGTTTAATTACTTAACCATAAATAATCTAGATAATCTTTTAATTAGTAAAGAAGGTAATAATGTTGTATTCAATAAGTAGAATAAAACTGTAGCAAATACTACGAAAGTAATTAAGTAGAAAGCTATATTAAAAGGTAATAATTGAGGCATAGTCTATAATATAACCATTATTATACCTAACTGTAATAACTAGGAATTGAACCTAGATAATAGTGACCTAAACACTATATAATAACCATTATATTATTATTACTAACAAAGTGAAGTAATCAAGGTGATATATTAATTTGCAAAATTAATCTAGATGGTTCGACTCTATCACTTCATTATAACCCTTGATCTAATAGTTAATCGGCATAACGACAATTTTTCATATTGTAATGGGACGTTCAATTCGTCCTTAGATCTAAATACTATACTCCCAGATATAATTAATCTTAATCTATATAATCTAGCAATAGCAATATAGACAGGATAACTAATATTTATAATATCTTTGAAATGAACCATCTGAGTAAAAGATTGATTAAGTAGTAATGGAGAATGAAACTTAGTAATATATAGTAGTACAGTGATGGAATATATTTAAGAGTGTAGTTAGAGCATGTTAGAAATAGCAGTACCTTTTGCATAATGGGCTAATAAGTTAGTGGAGTATTAAATAATAGTATTTCACTAGACCCGAAATATCGTGATCTAACCTACCACAATTATCATATGAATGAACCAGAGTATGTTGCAATATACTTGGATGATGGTAGGTTTGTAGAGAAAGTTAACTCTAACGATAAGATAACTGGTTTCCATCGAAATAAATTTTAGTTTAGCTATCATAATAATATAATGTGTAGAGAATGATCCTTCTCAGAGAGTTGGATTATAACCTTCAAAGCAGATATGATTAGTTAGTTTGATTGCGATAAGGTGATTAAACAAGATGGTAATAAACAATACTCTATAATAATGACTGAAAGTTATAATTAATAAATTAAACATCTTATAATGGCTCGTAGGTTTAGTAATAACTAACGGATTAATAAGTAAGTAACAATTTTACCATTAGATTCTATAGATGGAATTATTAACTAGTTTAAATTATACTCAGAAATAAGAGTTACAGTGGATTCTACTGTAAGGTAGATGGAATTAAGAATGTTAGCATGAGTAACGAAATAAAAATATAATCTAATAAGAAAGTTAACCGAGATAATACGACGAATAATTACTAAAACAGAGTAAAATAATCAAAATATATAATAGATTAAGTCTAATTAATATAAATAATAATCGTGACCAAGGTGACACAACTTCTTTATGAGTAGAAACTACTCGAGATTAGCTAGTAAACTTTAGAAAAGGAATTCGGCAAATATGTAGAGCAACTGTTTATCAAAAACACAGTTCATTGCTAAATTATAATTAGATGGTATAATGAATGAATCCTGTCCGGTGATTATCATTGATAATTAAACGACGGTTTTATCCTGAGAACTCTAAGGTAGCAAAATACCTAGATTTATAATTGAAATCGTGCATGAATGGAGAAATGATTCTACTACTGTCTCTTTTAAAGGCTAGGTGAAATTGAATTATAGGTGAAAATACCTAATGGGATCTATGGGACACGAAGACCCTAGCAGTTTAACCTGACACTGTTAAATATATTACTAACGGTAGAAAGGTTTAAGTGGGGCGCTTTTTTCACAAAGAATAACTGAAAAGATCAAAGTTTAGTAATAACGGTTAAATCCTTAAACTAAATTAATTATATACCCAATAAGGTAGTAATTACTCACGTAAGAATTAATGAACATTACTACAAACGTAGTAAGACATCAAATAAAAACTACGCTAGGGATAACAGGGTAATGTAATCTTAGAGTAGAAATCGAAGATTGATCTTACCACCTCGATGTTGACTAGTCTTAGCTCAGGAATTGTAGCATTTCCTAAGAGTTCTACTGTTCGTAGATTAAAAAGGCACTTGAGTTGAGTTCAATACGGCGTAAGCCAGTATGTCTGATATCTGTAGATCTTATGATAGTATAGAGAGAAATAAGTTGTACGAAAGGACTCTTATTAAGTTATCAATGGTCGTTGTAAGGCTAAATAACTATGAAATTAAGAACTGATTAAATATGAAGTTGTTAAATCTACTCTTAATCTATCACTTTAATATAGATTTAATGATCTATTCTAGTACTAATAGTATAATGGTAATACAGATATTTTGTAAATATCAAATAGGAGTTCGATTCTCTTTTAGTACAATATAAACCGGTACAGTCTATAATAATATCTTATATAATACTTCGGATTATCTACTAGAAATAAATAATACATTTTCTAATGTTGATACAGCCGGGATAATAACCAAGAAGTAAGCAAAGTAGAAGATAGTACAGATAATACCAACTAGAACATAAGGTTCTTCAACGTGACAGTTACCAATCATACTTAATGTAATAAAGTTACATACGAAGATTCAGAATAATAATTTAGATAATGGTTTAAATGCGTTACCTCTAATAATAGATCTATCTAATGAAGGTAATGTTAATAATACTAAAATAGCACCAAACATAACGATTACTCCCATTAATTTATCAGGAATTGATCTTAAAATAGCGTAGAATGATAATAAGTATCACTCAGGAACAATTGAAGATGGTAGTGACATTGGGTTAGCCATAATATTATTATCCAGATGGTTTAATAATTCAGGAGCAAAGAATACGAAGTATGAGAATACAATTAAGAATAAGAAGATTAGGATTAAATCTTTAAAGATAAAGTATCCATGCATACCAACTCTATCATAGTTACCAGATGTACCTAATGGGTTAGAACTACCGTGAAGGTGTAAAGCCATCATATGCATAATAACAACAGCAGCTACAATAAATGGTAATAAGAAGTGGAATGCGAAGAATCTCTTAATTAGGGCATTAGAAACACTAAATCCACCTCATAATCAATGTACAATATCTTCACCTACGAATGGGATAGCTGAGAATAAGTTAGTAATTACAGTAACACCTCATAAACTCATTTGACCAAATACTAAACAGTAACCTGTGAATGCAAGTGCCATAACTAAAATAAAGATAATAACTCCTACAATTCATACAGTTTGTCTAGGTTTCTGGTAACTACCGTAGTAAATACCTTTACCAATATGAGCGTATAAACAGATGAAGAAGAATGAAGCACCGTTAGCATGCATAAATCTAATTAATCAACCGTTATTAACGTTTCTCATAATATGTTCTACCAGGTTAAATGCTAAACTAGTATCACTACTGTAATGCATAGCTAAGAATAAACCAGTACAGATTTGAATAACTAATGATAAACCTAATAATGAACCTCAGTTTCATCAGTAAGAAATTGATGATGGTTGTGGAGAATCAATTAAGTAACTATTTACCAAAGATAAATAAATATTTGACTTTCTAAATGACATAATATTATTATGAATAGTATAAGTAATTAGTAAGTATTATAGAATAAAGTGGAATTGAACCACTGTTTTTTAATTAAAAGTTAAAAATCATAACCACTAGATCATTATTCCATTGAATAGTATAGGAGTCGAACCTATAAGGGATTTACCCGTTTAATTAGCAATTAAATTACATTACCTATTGCGAACTATTCGATTACTTAGTTTAAGGGTAAAATACCAACTTGTCACGTTGGAAGATAGGAGTTCGAATCTCCTAGTAATCTAGTCTTGATAACCTAATGGTAAGGTCATACTCTTCTAAAGTATATATGATTGTTCGAATCAATCTCAAGATAAGGCATATATAAATATAGTTAGATACTATAAAGATAAATGGAAGTCTTTATTTAATATAGTACCGGATATTAGTAATCCATAATATTTAGTAAGAATAGATCTACATCAACTGATTCAATCTTAATTGGCATCATTGAATGACCAACTCCACATAATTCAGAACACATACCGTAGAATACACCATTTCTATTAATAATAGTTGATAGCATATTTAATCTACCAGGGTTAGCATCAATTTTTAATCCTAATGAAGGTACAGCAAAGTCATGGATAACGTCCATAGAAGTTACAATAAATCTAACATGTAGGTTTAGAGGTAAGTATAATCATAGATCAGTATCTAATCATCTAATTTGTCCCATTTCTAACATTTCATCGTTTAATAAGTAACTATCAAATTCAATTGTTAGACCGTCGTAAATATTTAAGAAATCACTTAATTCATATGATCAGTATCATTGGTAACCAATAGCTTTAACTAGCATAGCTGGTGTAATAACTTCATCATTTAAGTATAATAAGATAAATGAAGGTGAAGCAATCATTAATAAAACTAAACAAGGGAAGATAGTTCATACAATTTCTAATACCATACCATGGTTCATGTATTTCATAGCAAATTTATTGTTGTATTCGTTATGGTTAACAACAGCTACTGTAATCATTCAACATAGTAAAGTAGTAATTAAGATAATGTAAAACATAATAGTATCATGTAATTCAATAATACCTTCCATAGCAGGAGAAGCTGAGTCTTGGAAGTAAAGTGAGTATGGTGTAGGAACATCATTTAAGTATAACATCATATAACTGATAATAGTATAATTGTTATCTCAATGAGCTTTTAGTTAAATGGTTTAATATTTGTCTTCAAAACAAAAGAACTGTGTTCGATCCACAGAGAGCTTGTAAAAAGGATTATACCCAGGGATTGAACCTGGACTTAGTACGCCACAAGTACTTATTCTACCATTAAATCAATATAATCATATACCATATAACCTCATAATCCGTACTACACACACTAAATAAATAACTATTATCATCGGACGAGTAATCTAGAGGTATATTAATCTTATTTATGATGTATTTAGAGACGTTCAGATGAAGATAGAATATTCTATTAAGTGAAACATTAGTCAGCACCTTAAGTTAACAACTGTGAAGAGGCGATGTGTAGCTCCTAGCTAATGAAGCGATGATGGGTTAGTCACCCGATAAGATGACAGGCAAAGATAAGACGGTTAGTATAAAGAGTCAATGTGAGATCAGAACATTGTATGATTACCAATGTGGTAGGATACGACAGTAGATTGAAAGATTTATATCGTTAATAATAATAATGTAGAATAGAACCAATCGTTAATATGGACATTATTAATAACCCAGTTGAAGCCAATATAATAAAATAGTAATGAAATAAAAATTATGGCATTCTCTACTGCTATAAATATGTGGAAACAGTATAAAGAGATTTATACGACCTTTAATAAAGTGTTGTAATCAATAATGGTTGATAATTAGAAATTACAATAGTGACAGTATTAATTTAAGCATATCAATGTAGATGTAGAAGTGTCGAGCCAATTTGAGGGGATTGATAGTCCCTCAAGTGATATCGCAGTAATAACTTGAAATCTAATAAGAAAATAATAACTAGTAATTGTAAAAGTATAGTTGTAGTGTAACTCTAATAATATATTGCCATTAGTAGTATAGAGGTGCATGATGACTGTATGATATGATATGTTAGTATTAGTAAATATAGTATTGTAATATAATTAATATGATAATAAAGAAGTAGAAAGTAGTAATAGTAGAATAAGATAAGATTACTAATGTACTTTAGAGTTAGAAATAGTTTAGTGTATTATTTAATTGTTAGTATTATTGTGAATATAAGCTGTGGAAGGTTTTAAGATGTAGTAGTCTTGGAGCGGATAAAGAGTAGAATCGGAAGTGTGGTCGTACACGTGTAATCCCTAAATTGATAAGGGGTGTGAAGAGTAGTGCGCAACCGAGGCGCAGTGATATTAAGCGCGCTTATTCCATCAAACCGAAAGATTTTTAGTACTTTAGGGCTGAATTATAATGCATAAGTCTAAATAAATAAGATTGGAACTAGAATATAAGTATATCTCAATGTAAGTTATAATGAGTGTATATGTTAATGTATATGAGTGAATATAAGTTAGTATATGCTATTATAAGTTATGATAAGTTGGATAGCAGTAGGAATCTATAGATGTTATAATTTGAATGACTAAATGAAAAAATATGCAATGTATTATATTGATACGAATACAGTATGAGAATACTAATTGAATGAAGATAGCACGAGGTAGAGATGCTAGATGCTATAATAGTGAGAATAGTAACTCAAGATACAAATTGCTGAACAATAAGCGGTAGGCTGATAAAATGTAACAACATAATTACGCTAAGGATATATCACTGATTTAATAACCTCAAGTCTGTGAACTTGACCCGTTGCCCAAGCTTAAAAGAATGGTAACAATAGTTAGAGTCATTAGTAAGAATGATATAAATAATATAATTGAGTATATACAATTGAGTATATATGTATATATAATGTATATATGTGTATATAATGTATATATAATGTATATGTAATGTATATGTAATGTATATATAGTATGATATAATATGATAGAGTTCATAAATATATGATATAATATGAGCATGTAAAGTGTGATAATATAGAATTTGTCAATATATGATATAATATAATAATATAGAATTAATTAACTAATGGAAGTGACTATTGAAGCTGTTAGAAATGACCGCGGAGGCATGAAGACCTCATTAACCTATTATAAGGATTTTGAAGTGTTTTAAGATAACGGAGGGAGATACTGTAGGCGATATGCAGCAGATGAGGGGAGTAATAATTGAGATGTAATGACAACATTACGTCAGATTGAATACGCACTGAGTATATATATTTTCGATTCACAAGGGACCACAGAGATAACCCACGTTCATACTTCCAAGGAGGGCTCGACTTTACTACCATTTTCTGCATTGCGACAGACTAAACATGGGTTGACCTTATATATACGAGGAAAAGCTAAATGCTTATTAAATTAAGAATATCTGGTAAATACTTTATAGAAATATAGAGATAAGATATATAATACTAATAATTAATATAGTTATAATTGAGAAGATTATAATGGAATACTTACAGTTGAGAACAGTGTAAAGTAGATTAATAGAGTAATATAAATATATAGAATACATATTGAAAAATATGAGTAAAAATGAGGAATGATAATCTTACAAGAGATGAGTATAATATTGTCGAATGTAATTTAGTAATGATCCATAATACTACAAAAATATTCTAGTTAGCATGTAAAGTGTGATAATAGCTAGAATAACTGTATATTTACCTGTAATTGTTATAAACCTGGGAGGGTTGAAATTGTAAAGTTAATGGATGTAACAGGAGGAGGACCCCGGAGGGGGACACATTGAGATGTTATACTCAATGATACATAACTGTGTTATGTAGAATAATACTCCTTAATAAGAGTATAACATTGATAATATACGATGCTTCACACTACGCATAAACCATCTCATTTTGTAAATATTATTCATATCTTTCAGCCAGTAGCTGTCTAAAAGAATATTGTATGCTACAATAACTATAAATAACATTTTGAACAAAATATTACGATGCACTCAATGTTTATATGGATATATAATATATGTCCATACTATGTATACTTCATAGTAAACATCTAAAGTATATGGAATATGTAAATATTCTATATGCTGGGATGGGTACTGTTATACTAACATACTATACCACACAACATCG
>ERZ794946.579-NODE-579-length-14007-cov-4.155963_pt1 | contig 14007 bp, 15 predicted proteins | sample MGYA00433072_ERZ794946 | MGnify/ENA primary metagenome ERZ794946 (study PRJEB30137, sample SAMN04331413) | food metagenome | isolation source: Y3 must sample point D1 replicate A | place: Australia: South Australia | collected 2014 ...
CATCTGCTACCAGCCCATCGCAGGTCTCTACAAAGTATGTCTCGCATGCGGTCACTCGGCTCACATCTCTTGTCTCGCACTCCTTCTCGAATCACTCTCGGAAGACGAGAAGCCGGAGTGCGAAGCAGCATGTGGATGCACTTGCAATGAAAACATGGCAGTTGGCGGTGAAGAGGTGTTCGGCTTGGCGAGACTACCAACATTCGAGGAGGAAGTTGCGAAGGAGACTGGCTTCCGAATGCTGCAGCCAGTGGGAAATAGCACAATCTTGCATCGGCGTGGAAGTGTCATCGAGGCGAAGCAATCTGGCAGGTTACGAGAAAGGACGCAACAAGAACCCATGCGATTGGCGAACACTGGCCTTCGTAAAACTAGAACAAGGTCGTTTGGGCATTAGTAATCAAAAAGAGGTAGCTGTTGATAAGAACATTGGAGCAAGAAAGTTTGGAGATGATCATAAAGAAACAAGTGTGTGGTGTATCATAACTTTCTAATCCTCGACTGGTGATGTTCAGGGTCAAGTTATCTGTACTGTAATTACCGCAATGCTCCGTCCAACTCCTATTACCATGCAACTTCAATTACCGCGACGAACTCTGGAGAAAAAAAAAACAATGCCAGTGTCAAGTGCCCAACCGCTCCCTCTCATTGCCAATTGAGAAGGAGCGATTCGCGACTCGCGATTGCCAAAGAAAAAACAAACCAGTGAACCGTGACTGACCGAACCTCCAGAAAAAAGAAACAACGACTGATGAGATCCAGAACCCAGAAAAAGAAAGAGTGGAGAGTCCAAAACCCACAAAGAAACAAGAGGGCCAACACGCCCAAAAGAAAAAAGACAAATCGAACCAAAGAAAAAAGTCGAGCTCAAGTGAGCTCTCATCAAGCATCCTTCTCTGAACCAGTAACCATCCAGCAGAAGTTTCGAGAGAGAGAAAGTCGTCAAGGCTTCCCTTCCTCCATGCAGCAGGAGAAATGCCAGAAACTTACTCCTCCTCTCTCAGCGCCAACACACTTCTGTTGACAAAGCGATACCAGCCAGCCTGTCTGAGGCGAAACTTCTTCTGATCACTGTCGGCACAAAAGATGTCCTCTTTGACTGCCTCTCTGATCTTTGCCGCCATCTCCACAATAGGCTTTGGCATTCTGTGGTCGGTCTCGGAGATGTTGAGGGCACGCATGGCGTTGTCGACGGAGACTTCCAGGGGAGCGGTTGCTTCGTCTATGATGCCGATGAGTTTGTGCTGGAGGGCCATGCGGGTGGAGTTGAGTTTTCCGTTCACGTCCGGGTGGAACGCTTTGTTGGCGTTCATCAGGTCGGTGAACGAAGTGTTGGAGGTGAGGGGGGTTGTGGGAGTGAGTGGAGTGGTGGGAGAGGTAGGTGAGGTGGGGGTAGGGGGGTAGAGCGCAGAGTCGTCATTGTCGGTACTCTGAGTGCTGTTGCTGGCACTGCTCTCAGTGGCTGCGGTATCGGTGGATGAAGCCGAAGATGCACTGTCGTTGCGGACAGGAGGGTGAAGAGCTGCACTGAGGGCGGCGATTTCGGAGGTTGTGAGGGCATCGCCTCCTTTCAGAGCTTTTATGCGCTTCTTCGCCTTCTTGCGCTCACGCTTGTTGAGCTTTGGGGTTGCCTCTGGCTCGGTGTCGGCAGACCAGGGGTCGGATGCTCTTTCTTCAGTAGGTGTGAAGAGAGAACATGGCAAAGAAGGGCAGGCGCTGGGCTCGATGCCGTGATCTTTTTGCAACTGTCTGAACTCGCGGAGGAGCATAGCCAGAGCTCTGTGGCGCTGGTCGTGAGCTCCGTTGAAACGGCGACAAGTATCACAGTTGTGGGCTTGGCCTTTCAAAAGATCTGTCAGCTTCGTGTTTCTTCCCATGCCAGTATCTTGTTCTTCAAAGGTGGTGTGCGGAGTGGAAAAAGAAATCGCGATGTTCGACAGAGGATATCAACTTACCAATCATAAAAAAGTGTTGGTGAAACAGTGGGCAGATTTCAACGTGTTTGAAGTAGCAGGTATGCTTCGCTCTGGGATTGTTCAGCGGTGTCTGGCACTTGGGACAGTGGTGCTCTGAAAGGGGTCAGTGAGCGCAGTCCGAAGGATCTTCGTGATAGTATAGCTTACCGAGACCAGGACTGTCCTCCCAGCGCAGAAGTTCTTTGGTCATGTTTTCGTGCTCAAAGGGGATCCTGAGATAAAATGTCAACAAGGAGATCCGTCGAAGATCTTACTGTGCGTACTGTGCGTAGCGTCAAAGGGCTGTTTTGTTCCAGCAAAGATCTTGCGTGCCGAGAAGGGTGCGTTGACAGAGGAACAGCGACAGTCGATAATAGAGTACTCTGTTGTAAAGCACGCTCTCCTGGGCGAGTAGACGAAGGATGCGAAAGAAATGTCAAGCACAACTTGAGAGAAAAGGTATGCAAGAAAACACGGGGTTGCTGGTGAAAACCGACGATTGATTTGCGGCGAAGCGAATTTTCAATCGGCAAATTCGCTGGAAGATTGTATGTGAGAGTCGACGTGAGCTAATGACCCGATTCGGGATATAGCAAACGCAGCAAACGCCAAAGCGAACGGACAGACAAGCACACCGCGTCGACATGGTAAGTGACAGGGCTAGGCAACAGGAGAAGTGATTCACATTGTTCTCATACTGTCATTCGACGACAGATACTAGCTCTGCAGACATAAGAGAATAGGTTGCACCTACCAGACGGATGCTCTCATGGGGATGGGGCCTCTTTCCGCCTACGCATCCCTCACCATGCGGGCTCCCGCCCAGACGAAGGGATAGTTACGTTGGTACCAGTTTACACTGAGGATTGTCAGAAACTGATCGTTTTCGCATCAGACGAGTCGACTTACAAGCTCTTGCGTCCTGCAATGCGCGGGTGCGTTGCCCATGACCCACCAAGCACGACATTATGCTTGTCATCGAAGAAATCGGCTGCGAGATATGTCAGAACCGGATTTAGCATGGACATAACAAGACCCTGACCTGTGTAACCTGGATAGAGGGGCATGGCCTCAAAGCCCTCGTGTTTGCTCAACACGCTGCTGGTCCACTCCCAGACACCTCCCATCTCCGATTGACCAGCAAGCTTGTTTCCGTTCTGCGAAACAGGCATGGGGTGCCAGTGTCGGAAGCCGACGTTAGCTCCAAGCAAGTCTACGAACAGGTCATTCGGGTTTGGACCAGTCGAGCTCGAAGGTGAGGTCTTGGATGGTGGCGACTCCTCTACGCCATCATTGACGAGATGCCTGTGGCCGAATTAGTCAAGTCTTAAGATATTGTCACGAGTTATACTGACGCGTTGACAGCAGGAATGTTAGCTCCAAGCGACTCGTGAGCTTGCAGGGTCTTTGCCTCATCAACATGTCTGTAGATGCTTCGAGCCTCTTCCATTGTCGGTATGCGGCCACCCATCCAGCGAGCACAACCGGCGATCTCGTCGTATGACGCGCAGACAGGCCAGTCTAGAGCCAGCTTCAAAGAGATTGGTCCGTACACAGTACGTACTGCTTTGCCTTGAAGGAAAGACGAAGAGAGGCCACTTGCGTGACCATTTGTCTCTGCACCGTTAGCATGAGGAAGAGTCTGCCAAGACGCAGGAAGAGCATCGATGTTCTTCTCTTCCATGTACTTGGCATATTCGCCATTGGTGATAGGTCTTCCTTGGGCCTTGAATGCTGATACTCGAACAGTACGTTTGGGCTTCTCGTTATCCCATCCGAAGAAGTGTTCAGGGCCAGAGTTGTCATCAGGATCTTCGATGCCAATCTCGACCTCTTGTGCTGGAATGTCAAACCACTGGTTTTCGACAGCCCCTTGTCTTGCTTGAACAGCCAAAGCCTCAAAGTCAGGCATCACGGTTGTAGGTGGTGCCATGGTTTTCTCACTCTGGATGAGCATGTATAACAGCGTCTCGAGATGCATAACCTCGTGCTCGTATGACAGCCAAAGAGCTCTTGAGACGGCGCGGTCATTGGTCGCTTGTCCTGAGGCGTACAGCTTATTGACTCTAACTCGCACTCTTGACTGGAAGTCTAGAATTTCGGGTGCTGGTGGCCATGAGTCGGGGATCTCACTGTGTGAATGGCACTGCTCAGGATCATCCACATCAGGGTCAATTCCTCGCTCGAAGATGCTCGGATAAGAGCTGGGCTCTGTGGGCTTTCCTTTGGTTGCGCGTGTGAGATGAATATCCATAAAAGTAGGGATATGGCCAAGGTAGAAGATGCAGGCATTGCGAAGCTTAATAGGCTTCTCAAGCAGCTCTTCCTCGGGAATCATCTCCAAAGTGACGGCGTCCCAGGCAGCCCAGAGTTGGTTCCACTCTTCGAGCGAAGGGACGGGCTGAGCAGCATATTTATCGGGGACCAAAGGATATTGGACCTTAGGTTTGTTGAGTAAGTGCAGTCCTGCGATTCGTAAGCATATTAACTTTGACGAAGACAGATTGTGAATACTCACCATAATCCCCAGTAGAGTTGGTCCACTTGGCACCTTCGGTCAAACCAGCATCAGACCAGAGTTTCTCGCCTTGGACTGCGTTGTACTTGTAGCTCTCCTCAATTCTGACCTGCTCGCCAGCACGGATGAGAGCGCCCTCGATAGTCACATCTACCTTGGGTGAGACAAAGGCTTCGTGACGGTCGGTCTCCTTGTTGTATCTTCCGATGACCTCCCATTTGCTAACGTCAAAGGCATCGTAGCCTAACAACTTGTTCGCTTGTGTCAAGCCAGCAAGGATGAATTCATGCGTCAGGCCTTCACGATCATTGTAGGCGTGATAGACCTTGTTTGCGTCAGTGCAGGCATCAACGCCGAGCAGCAGCGTGTCATTTGGGTCCAATGTCTCCGCGAATTGCGAGAGGAACTTGGCAGCCTCGTCCCTGGAGAAGTTTCCGATACTTGAGCCAAGGGACAGAATTGTTTTTGATCGGTGAGCGTTCTCTGACTTCTTGAGCCAGTCGAGACCCTCATCATATGTTCCTAGGAGACCATGGCATTGAACATGCTTGAAGGTGCCCTGTGGGACTTCGGCCAACGTGCGTTCGAGTTCTACCTCTGAGACATCCAAGGCGTAGTAGGACACGTCCTTGCCTTTGCGATCGAGAGCGTCTAGGAGGATACGGACTTTACGAAGATTGCTGAAAGGCGGTCAATGATCAGTCTTGGACGGTATGTACGTGATTATGTGCATGTACATACCCGCTGCCCAACTCTACCAGCATAGAGTTCGACTCGAGAGCAATACGGTCGGCGATGCGATCGGCGTATGCTTCTAGAACCTCAATCTCCTGCCCCGTAGGATAGTACTCGTCTAGGTATGTGATCTTCTCGAAAAGCTTCAGTCCATCTTCGCTGTACAGCAACAGCGTCGGTAGCTTCTTTTCCTGTCCATCTCTTGCATTAAGACCTTCCCTAATCTGAGGGACTAGCGGCGTAAGTCCTCCACCATCTTGGCGAATGTCAATGATCTGTGGTGCGGTATTGGAAGGCATGGTGCTTGTGGTGAAATCACGCGATTTTGCGTGCTCAAAAGACGGGTAGACCGAGGGTATATAAGCAGATGGCAAGTCTCACCTTTCCCCTCCTGCCGTAAACACCTAAACCCCACATATCCATGCTGAAGAGTATGTCATAATTGTCATCAGAGCCGCAGTTGCCATACGGAACCGTTTCCGTCCCGCACCTCGAGGCCGAGGAACCAATCATGTGGAACCAGACTCGAGAACAATGCTCTTTGTACCTGAACTCTGCGGGGCAGCGAGGTCCAGTCTCCTTAGCATCAGCTGTTTGAGTAACTTATGCGCCATTTACAACAGGCACCGAGTGTCACGAAGCCTCGTGCGTGCCATGTCAACTCGTGAGTGGGTGGCTGGTTCAATATTCCGGTTCGCTCGATCGATCTTGGTTCGTTCGGTGGCATTGCCATGTGACGTAGATGATCCATAAGCTTCGGAAAGCTGTTCCGCTGTTCAGTTGATGATGGTGTAACCCTGGCATACCGATAATTTCTACGGACATTGTATGATTGTGGACAAGACTGCGTTGTTTCACTAAGAAAAAGCATGATGATTGTGTCGGTGTGAAGCTTTGGTTACGACAGACAGAAAGAAAGCCATTATTGTTCGTTTGCTTTCGTGAATCTCGTGAAAAGCACGATTTAGAGCTCGACACAAATCCAAGAGGCAGAGACGTCTTGCTGGAACATTTCACCATCAATGGATGTTTTGAGACTGTTTGAAACGATTGTTGGAGGTTCGAAAACCCAATGGATAGTCTGCCCATCATGTACTTTCACTGCCAATTGTCATTATCAATGCCCTGATGTCTTGGTATCAATCCCCAGAACGCCTTTTTCCATGCAGTCCATGCAGCTTGTCGTAGTTTGAACTCTATTGCCACCTGCGACCTCTACCACGTCCACGACCACCGCCGCCTGATGGGCCTGATGGAATGCCTCCTTGACCCTGCATCATGGCAATCTGTTGTTGGCTGTAGCCGTCAAAGCCTTGACCCTGGGCTTGTGGGCCTTGCTGGCCGGGTTGTGGTGTGCCTCCTCGGAAGCCTTGATTACCCTGCTGCTGGAAGGATTGCTGTTGTTGACCGCCATAACCTTGATTTGACTGCTGTGGCTGCATTGACTGGCCACCATAGCCGCCCTGACCTCCACCCATGGATGCTTGCTGATAGTGTTGCATGAAGGTGTTGAAGTCGAGCTGACTAGGATCGATGCCCTGACTTTGTAGGACGCTGGCAAAAGCGGCCATATTATCGGGGTTCATATCAGGCATGCCAGGCATACCCATCCCAGGCATTCCCATTCCCATAGGACCACCAGGAGGAGCAGCTTGAGGACCAGCAGGCGCAGCTTGACCGGGCATACCACCTCCAGTCAACATCATCTCGAACTGCTTGGTCTCGGCCTTTTGGTTGTTGATGGTAGAAGCCATGTTCTGCTGTCGCAAACAGTATTGGGTCCAGGTAAACTCGTCAAAGCCGTAGTTGAAGAAATCGGTCTGGTCGGTGCCTGGTAAGCGCCAGGGCTTTGTGTGTTCGGCGAGATCAGCGTCAATGTCGACCTCGGTGATGAGCTTTCCAGCAGGGTCCCATGAAGGAATGGCATTGACGTCTATCGATGATGTGCGGACTTCGGGATATTGTGAGCCGTCTTTCAGCGATACGAGCTTCTTGTTCTGAGCAGTCGAAGATTCCGTCTTGAGAGTCGGTGTTTGTTGTGCTTGTTGGGTAGGAACGTTGTCGACAGAATCAGTTCGGGCAGGAGCTTCTGGCTTGATGCCGCGGAAAGGACGAGCTTGCCTGATGGGCGAGTTAGGAAGGAAGTTGATGTCGCAGACGCTATGTAAACTTACGGTGGCTCTGGTACAGCGCCTTCCTTGTGCTCGGTGATGATGTCAATGTCGCTATCACTGTCTTCATCTTCGTCGTCCTCATCCTCGTCGTCTACGTCGATATCCGGTTGTTCGTTAGGATCGTCTTGGTTTGTCGGCTGTTCGTTCTTAACCGGCACATCGCCATTCTGATCGTAGAAATCATCCTCTTCTTCTTCCATGATGATGTGTGCTATGTGCGATTGCTAAAATGTGGGAGATAATTGAGTTGTCGCAAGTTGAAGCTGGCGATGCTACAGAGAGAGGGACAGCGACAACACGTAGGGGTCCGAGCTCGAATCGAGGTCTTTGGCAAAACTAAAGCATCAAACGCGACTTCCAACTCTGTCCAGTCTGTCCAAACAAGCCGATCGATTGTATATTTGTATCTTGTACCGAGTACTCGAATCTACGAAGCTGTCGTCTTTCTGCCACCATCTGACCCCGGCGACGTGCATTCAACCCGGACGCGCGCCTTCACATCATCAAGCAAACAACTTCATCATCGCTTCACTGCAGACATCCTTCACTTTGTGCACACGACCATGGCTTTCGGCAGATCTAATTCGCTGAGCCTGAATACTGGCGCCGCTAACTCTTTGTTGTACGTCCATCCAAGACACCCCTTGCGCAACAAGCCATTTTCAACATGCGACGATCCGCCATTACATTCCTTCCAGGCGCGCTGACTATTGCTCCCTCTAGCAGCGGCGGAAACACCACAGCCTCCAACACCCAGCAGCAGCAACCGAACACTACTGGTCTCTTTGGCCAAGCTCCAGCAGCATCCTCGCAACCACAACAATCCGGCGGCCTCTTTGGCGCTTCAACCGCTACATCACAACCACAACAGTCGGGCGGTCTGTTCGGAAACACATCTGCTGCCCCTGCCGCAAAACCTACCCTCAGTCTCTTTGGAAACACCCAATCTTCCACATCAACTTCTCAACCACAGCAGCAACAATCCGGAGGCCTTTTTGGAGGTGCAACTGCCAACAACAACAATACATCAACCACCGGAGGTCTTTTCGGTGGTACAACGGCCAACAACACCACTTCAAACACTGGAGGTCTTTTTGGAGGTGCAGCCGCCAACAATACCTCGTCAAACACCGGTGGCATGTTTGGGAGCTCAACACAAAACCAGGCTCAGCCTCAGAACAACAATGCCGGTTTGTTCGGTGCGCCAAAGCCTGCCCCCCCAGGTCTCTTGTACGTCCTGATCTCTCAATCTCTCAAGCCAGATAGTCTTCTAACATGTTCCGCCCAGTGGCAGCAGTACTGCTCAGCAATCGAACAACAACTTCGGCTCGTCTCTCCTAAATCCCCTGGGCGGCTCAACTGTCAGGCCCTTGGCCGGTAGTCTCACCATGGGCCAAGGCAACACGGCGCAAAGCAGCACACAGCCTGGCGTCAAGATCGATCTGTCAAACCTTCGCCCAACCACGCGCTTCAGCGACCTACATGACGACCTCAAAAAACAAATAGAGTTCATCGAGACGTCTATCAGAAAACAAGAAAACTATGCCACTCAATGCGAGGCTATGATTGTTGGTCATGCCGCTAACGTCGAGAGCATCAAGCCCGACGTCGACCTCATCCAGAACAAGATCGAGACGGTCGAGCTTGCCCTTGAGAACGACGGTGCGGCCATTGCAAATGCCAAGGAGCTTGTTCAAAGGGATGCTGGTGATCTTATTCGTGTCGCTCGCATGGCCGAGAACTTGCAACTCCCTCAGCAGTACCACTACGGAAGAAGCAGCAGACCTTCAACAACGGACGACGAGTACGACATCGATCTCGTTGGGTACTTCGGAAAGCAGGCCGAAGTCATGCAAAAGACTCTCGACACGTACACCTCTCACCTTGCCGAGATTGAAGCTCACCTCCGCGTCGTCGAGGGAAGCACCGTACAACAAGCACATCAACTCGCCGCTCAAAGAACAGGTGGTCGCGCTGGAAACAGTTCAGATAACGTCCGTGAACTGGCAGAGACACTTCGCGGCTTCGAGAGCGGCATCCTTGGTGCCGCAGGTCTGGTTGGTTCCTGCAGAGAAGGTGTCAATGAGTTGATACTTGGCAAGATCGGCGGCGATCCTCGAGAGAGTGTTGGATACGGAGGCAGAAAATCAGTCAGATTCTAAGCGGACCATAAATGGACTCTCCAGAAATGTCCAATTCTTGTCATCAATCGATGTCCTTGAAACTGCGGATGACAGGTTGCGCTTATCGTCACTAGATAGCTCCGATGAAACCAGACGAATACCTCCTGTATACACGTAATTAGCTACGATAAGAAAGGCAAGAGCCGAAAGACGAAACTCGAGAATGGAGACCGAAAATCGCAATCCTCAGAGACGATTGTGCAATTGCTGCCATGTTTGACGCCAACCCCCGGATTCGGTCAAGCCACCAAAGCTGCAACCACGCAACCTGGTTTCGCACCTCCTTCTTTCGATCTTCGAATCGAACTTCTTCTGACACGACACGTCTTCTCAAACTGTCGGTGAATTGGCTATCGAGCCCAGACCATCGATGATTGATAATTCACACAAGCCACTCTCGCGTGTCAAGGCAGTCCCCGTGACAAGTCAACGGCTACACGCAAGAGCACGGTCGTTTCGGCGAGCACGCGATTCCGCCTCCTGCCATTCTCGTCTGCAAAGAAGCAATTGGAAACTGTCATCGAGCTTTGCATGATCCCCGGCAATGTAATGTTTTACCCCAAATCGTGCATGTTATGCGGAGCCGTGTAAGATATAGGCATTTCCCGCTGCTCTCATCATTTCCTGGGGCCAGCACGCCATTTGTATATGGACAATGCACCTTGATGATTGCGTTTACTTGTGATGATGATGGTGAGATCGTAAGACTCATTGACTGTTGGTGTAGGTAGGTATATAAGTCTATTTTCCCAGTTGTCGTTGATGTTCCTACCAATCATTCATACTGCTACTTGATACTTCCATCCTTATTCGTAACAATGGCGCCATATCTTCAAGAAGCAGCTGTACCGGCGAGTCCTGAGATCCGTGACATCAAGACATCAGTCAAGTCAGCACCCAAGAAGACACTCAGCTACGAGCCCGGTCGTACTGTCGCCGAGACACACGAAAACTACCCTTACGAACACCTCCTCCCCACCTTCCCAGATGTCAAATGGGAGCCCTTGAAAGAAGTCCCCTACCACGACAAAGGAATCGATGGCTCTCCTACCTTTGACGCCCTCCTCTCAACCGCCACCTCGATCCGTGACTACAACCCCAAAATCGGCACCGAAGTCGAAGGCATTGATCTCGCCAACATCACAGACGCACAAAAGAACGATATTGCTCGATTGATAGCGACAAGAGGTGTGGTGTTCTTCCGCAATCAGAAGAACTTCGACATCGAGGCGCAGAGGAAGTTGGGAAAGTACTTTGGTACTGTGCATAGACATGCGACCACCTCTGTCCCGAAGCAAGAAGGTTTGGAAGATGTCCATGTGGTGTTTGCGGAGGGAGCAAGAGGAGCACGCAACCATGTGTTTTCTCCCGCTTTCCTATGGCACAGCGATGTGAGTTACTTCCTTTACCCCAAGCCGTCAAGCAGAATACGATACTGACGATACCGCGACAAAGGTCACCTACGAAATCCAACCCCCCTCCTACACAAGTCTAAAACTCCTCTCGGGCCCACCCTCCGGCGGCGGCGGCAACACCCTCTGGTCATCCCAATACGCCGCCTACGACGCCCTCTCCCCAGCCATGCAAACATACCTATCCTCCCTCTCCGCCCTCCATTCAGCAGACATGCAAGCCGCCGATTCCATCCGAGGAAACCGACCCGTCCGTCGCGATCCCGTCACCACAATCCACCCTCTGATCAGAGTAAATCCCGTCACTGGTTGGAAGTCCCTATTCTTCAACCCAGGATTTGTGACCAAGATCGTGGGAGTGCCGAAATTGGAAAGTGACTTTTTGATTTCGTATCTGAATGAGGTTATCGCTACTACGAATGAGATTCATGTTTCCTTCGAGTGGGGAAGGGATGATGTTGCGTTTTGGGATAACAGGATTTGCGTAAGTCGCTTCCCTTCCACGTTGCTTTCTTGCTTGATGTTTACTGATGTTGGGACACAGAATCACTCGGCGACATATGGCTTTGCTCCTCACAGAAGACATGCGGTCAGAGTGGCCACACAAGCGGAGAAACCATACTACTCTGCAGATGGAAAGTCACAGGAGGAGGAGTTGAATGCAAAGTATGGCTTGCCTGCTGGTAACAAGGACTGCAGCGGTGTAGGCAATTACAACGATTAGTGTTGTAGTTAATACACGTAGCAGAACCAAAATAACGAATTACATGACTTTTCACCCACATCCTTCTTTGCAAATGCGATTCTCTTCTGGTTCGAACTGACTTGATCTCAAAGGGCGCCCCGTCCACAATCCTGGTTCGAACTGTATTCAGACCGCCGCATATGGACAGCGGCTCTACCGGTTGTGCCATGTGCCATATACCTTTTCTTTGATTTGAGGCGGCGTTTACTGAATATACAGTCTTAGAAAAGGATAAAGGGACTTGGCACTTTTGATTCAACATCACTCTCTCCTTCCTACGAGTCTACAGATATCCTTCGTTTTTGGCATAGCTGACATGTTGAGCAGAGGTAAAATGCAGCTGGAGCAGTAAGGTATCGTATACTTTTCATCGTAATATCATGATAGCTAATCCCATGCATGGTTATCATGAAAGCCATTTCTTTCAAGCATACTCCCAAATAGATAGCAAGACTCCCTTTCCCATATCAAAACCAGATAGCAATTGTGAACAAGTCATCCCATAGACATTCTTTGGGTTCATCATGAACAAACTTCTCTCAAGCAAGCAGCCCATCAAAGGCATTCGGTCACAGCAAGACTGTTTCGTGCTGACATCGTTTGCACTTCAGTGCTTTTACTCATCGTAATCGTCATCGCTCTCGACATCGCTAAGGCCACTGCTCTCGGCCTCCTCACTGTCGCTGTCAACCTTCTTCTTGCCCTTGCCCTTCTTGGCAGCAGCAGCTCTCTTCTTGCCCTTGGGAGCGGCCTTACCAGCAGGCGAAAGCTCGCCCTTCTTGGCGCCGTGTCTGGTGACTAGGTGCTCAATGGGACATCCTTCCTCCCAACGCTCACTGCCTGTGCTGGTGGCGGCGCGACATCTGGGACATTCCTTGCCGTGCTTGATAAGAAGCTGATGCAGAGGGTACTTGAGATCGTCCGGGACGCGAGCTTCGCAGTGAGCAAAGGTGGTTTCGCGACCGACGGGAGGTTGGCCTTTTTCCACCTCCTTGGGAACCCAGCCGAGGTATTGGCAGAGACGGAAAACGTGAGTGTCGACGGCAAATGAGGGGCGTTGTAGGCAGAAGAGCAGGACGCAGGATGCTGTCTTGGGTCCGATACCAGGGAATTGAACCATACGGTCGAAGGCTTCCTCGTTGGAGAGCAAGTGAAGATGATCGAGAGAGAGCACACCGGACTCGGCACGTTCGATCTCAGTGTTCTTCTCCTGCGCAGGCTCGTTCTCTGAGCCAGGTGGGCCAGAGACTTTGCTCTCCATCTCCTTCTTCAGAGCAGCACATCGAGCCTGATTCTCTTCGTAAACCATGTCGAGGATAGCTTTGATGTCTTTGCTTTTGTTATTGGCCAGACCACCACTCTTGATGGACTCGAAGACTTCTGGTTGAGATGCAAGGCGAACCTTGTTCCAGTCCACGCTGCCCTTACCGACGCCCTCCTTGAGGGTACCAAAGGTCTTGACGAGGCCTTTGAAGGCGTTGGATGAGTTCTTGCCGGTGGTTGCAGCAGAGAGTCGTGTGCGGATCAAGGCGTCCAAGACTGATGGAACCTCACCGCAGCCAGTAACTTCCAGTGAGGGCAGGGGGATCGTCTTTGGGGCAGTGACTTTGCCGTGCTTCTTGGCGAGGATACGCTCAACTTCGTAGCACTCTTCCGAGGTAGGATGAGCATAGTCAGGGTAAGGAGTTTCGCCTGGGGTGAGTTTGTAGCCCTTTCCCTTGGTAGCCTTCTTCTTGGGCTTTCCTTCGGTCTTCACCGCCGGAGAGGTGGCTTCTGACTTGACCTCAGACTTGACGTCTGCATCAGGCGAGGCGATATCAGCTGCCTTCTCGGCGAGTTGGTCAACTTCCTCAGGATCAGCCTTGACCTGCTTGGCCTTTGACACACGCTTGGCCTTCTTCTTGGGAGGCGATGGCCCAGCTTGATCAACATCATCGGTGTCCGGGGTGGGCATAGAGCCAAGATTGTGCGGCAATTCATCACCAAAGACAGGAGATTCTTCCTTGGCAGCAGGAGCCTTGCGCTTTCGCGAAGCCTTAGGAGCAGCTTTCTTCTCCGGGACTTCGGCATCGTCTTCGTCCTTGATTTCGGGAGACTTAGCAGGGGCCTTCTTGCGAGTCTGGCGCTTGGCTGGTGCAGGTGCAGGAGTTGTCTGAGGACTCGAGGCTTGTTCACCGCTTTCGACTTGGAGCTCAGCAGCAGCACTGGCACGGGTTCTTCTGGGAGCCATGGCTAGGAGAATTCTGGTTGGCTTGTGAAATCGAAGAGGCGCAAATGTGTTTAAT
>ERZ794946.580-NODE-580-length-14004-cov-2.940139_pt1 | contig 14004 bp, 11 predicted proteins | sample MGYA00433072_ERZ794946 | MGnify/ENA primary metagenome ERZ794946 (study PRJEB30137, sample SAMN04331413) | food metagenome | isolation source: Y3 must sample point D1 replicate A | place: Australia: South Australia | collected 2014 ...
TTCTCTGATGGTCTTGTACTATGGAATAAAGGGTATCCTGTGGCAGAGACTGATGGTTGGGCCCCGAGGTGGGAATGGAGGCTTAATGATCAATGCTGCTCTCGTTTATCAAAGTACAGTTGATCTGGGTAATAGTCCCGAGGTTGTAGAATTATGAGCTTCTCGCAAGATATAATGGAACTACTTTTACCACCACAGCGGCACAAGTCGCGAGAAGCACGGAGAGCAAGAAGTAGGTGAACAATACTTCGTATTCTTTTGATTCAGAGGGATATGCCAGAGGCAAGCACCGGTTTTAGAAGATATGATAATCCATTTTCTTACCACGACGAAGTCCTAAGACTTTATGATACAATGATGGTATGAAAAGGGAGTGAAGATCTCCCGATGTCTGATACAAGGGGATGTGAGAGCACCAGTTATTGAAATGTCCATGAGAGAAAGGAGAACGATCACAGTTGGTATTGATTCTAGGAGACTTTAGTTGAGGCACCCCATTTATGGTTTGACTTCGAATCTGGGCAGACTTACCATGTGTCGTGCTTTTTTCCGTTCAAGTGCGCCTTCTGCCAATGACCAATGGCATACTATACACTTGTTAGTGGTGTTTTGGTGAATTCTGGCATGAGATACTCACCCATGTTGTTGTGGTTGGAATGTAGAGTTATGCGCCAGGAGTACTGGCATCGTTTGCTGCGATCTCGTTGGTAGAGGCCGTGACTTCCTCAATATTTCGGCTGACCAACACCTTGTGCTTCTTCAAAAGGGTGATCATTGACTTCTGTAGTAGAACAGTCGATCGTAGTGTCTCGTATCTTGGCTTGCTGTCCTCGTTTTGACGGTAACAACACACCATTACAAAAGCGAACCGACAAGAAACTTTCCGGAAACGCACTTAGAACAAGCTTTGAACGTATACATCTGTCTATACCCTGTTCAAAATTTCTGTTAGCTAATACCCTGCCATACATCCGTGTCCTATCGCAGGATTATCCTCCAGACAAGCCTGGGGTATTGTCCAGCACTTACAGCCCATGGCACCACCAAGAGACGACGGTTAGAGATGCAACGGAATAATGTGCTGGGCTTACAACTGCACTCGGTGCTCGAAGTATCTTGTAATATCATACCTTCTACTGACAAGCATGGTGAGAACCGGCTTTGGAATATTCAATTGTCGCTGAGCCAAGATGGTTGACCTCTGACTTTTCATCCCTGCACAGCTGAGCGAGGAGTGCAGTTTGACGGAAAGGAGCCAACAATCCCTAGAGTCCCGATAGCCATGCACCAAGTAAATGACGGCCATGCCAGTTTGCTCTTCCTTTCAACCCGAAATGAATCGAGAGTCCGGGAAGCAAAGTAGAACTCTAAATTATGGAATCAGCACCAGCCTCAGTCTGCCCCATCCAGCCTCGAACATTGCCGCTCAAGCTGAGATCTATTACCGATACCTTCACCCGAGCCATCTTGAGCTTCTTCTGCAACTCTTGCAATGCAAGTCTGCTCCATAAGATAATAGGCGACTCAGCTGTCTCGGTAGCTAACTCATGCAACTTTTCTCATATTCAGCGGTACTCAGTAGCTGCTCCGGAGGTCTTACTTTCTTGCAGTTTGTATACTTGGTTCTGTACGAGATGGCAACTCCTAGGCAGCTATCGAAGAGGAGAGAGACCCCGGGGATGCCGTGCCTGCCGTAGTCATCCAAACTTGGTACGTAGCTGTCATATATGAGCGCGTGGATCCCAAATCTAGTCCATTCGGCTCCAACCATAATTGTTCCCTCGTAAATGTTCACTGACAGTCCTGAACCGTTGGACTATGAAGCAGAAACCCCGTCCTCTGAAGATGACTATCAAGTACGCTTTGCAAGATTGCTCCATTCTGCAATGTCGATATATTGCCCGCTCCCAGACTAGGTTCGACACGACAATCACTTTGGCGAAGTGGGACTAGATCCAGGCTTCGATGGTATTCCGGGGCCAGTTGACGAGCTACAAGACACCACCCGAAGCTCTGGGATAGAACCCGAGCAGACGCTGCATTTGACGAGCAGCTTTGTAACCAAGCCGAGGTATTTAACGATCAACACCTCAGGCGGGTAGAGAGCCTTCCTGAGCAGTGATAGCATGTTGTCTGCCGTATTCCAATTTCATGGCCAAAGAGAGGACCTGCCAGTATCTTGGATATGTCTGTTCGAAAACCACCATGCCGCAGCGTTGCCTCAACGTGTTACAGTTTCACTGCTTGTGAGCAACGTCGCACAAGTCTGCTGGGTCAGAGCTTTACAATTCCCAGGTACCGAAAGCACCCCGAGGAGTTGTGATTCCAGCTCAATGGGTCTTTTCAAAGCCTGATATCTATCGTTAGCCCCTCCCTCGATCAATTGGAAGCCAGCGCGTCTGCCAGAACATAGTCCGTCTGCTTTGGCACATGCAATAGTCTGGCCATTGTTCCTAATCCCGAGCCTCACCAGTCTAACAATATAATCTCAGGGGCTGGTTCCATGAGCAGATCGCGCGTCTGGACGTGTCCTGGGTGACGGCGCCCTCTAATCTTTTGGGACTATCCTATGGATCCACAGCTGTTAGACCCTCTCTGCTCATTGAAGAAAAATCTCTGGGAGGACTCCTACCTTGAGAAAACGCAATCTCCATGTCCCTGCTGTGGTTTGAGTGTCGACTTCTACTAAGCTGTTCAAATCCTACGTGGTTGATGACACGAAGTCGTCTTTACTCGTCAACATGTCACAGTCAGCAGTCACGAGAAAATTTCCAGGTGATGTGAATGGTGAAAAACCCTCGTTGTTTTTGATTCGAAGGGGTCTGCCAGAGGCAAGCACCAAGTCCACTAATATACATGATGTTTGTACCACTACGAAAGATGTTGCCATCTTCATGATCCAGTAGTGGCATTGGGAAAAGCTATAAAACGCGCCGAGACATGCTCAATCCAGTGCCGTTTCGGGGGTTCTGTGACCACAAAAAGTTAAATGAGGTACATTATGCATCAATGTGAGGAGACTTACCAAGCTCAAGTGATCCACCCTACTGATGCATCCTATGTAGTCTTAAAGTTGCCCTGCGGAGATGTTAGTGATGAGTCGTTCGGATGGGATGGATGAACATACTCATGATGTTGAAGCGGCGGAAGGGCCACCTCCAGAAAGAGTATACTCCTCGTTGTCATCATTGAGATGCTCGATAAGCTTGTCCATGGAGGAGTTGCACTCGTGCAACTCCTTTGAAAGAGCATCCAAAACATACGGATCGTCCTGAATACTAGTCTTGGACTGAAGTAGGATAGTGAAGAGGCCGCTGCAGACGGTTGTGAGGATCTCGACCTTGGTCATATCATCCAAATCATCATGGAGCTCTTCTACCATTTGCTCGTAAACATTCTTGATGTTGACGAGCGCGGCTTGAACATCCCGATCAGTAACGGTCAAAATCTCGGAGATCTTGGTCAATTCCTCGTGGACTTGTGCTTGATACTTCTCCAGACGATCATTACCGGTTTGTGTCAGTTGCGCAACCTTGCCCTCGAGATGCTGGATGGTGACTACGTGCTCGTTCGTACATCTGTCAATAGTGGCACCCTGCTTGTTCAACTGATCCTTCAAGCCATTGATGTTGACGGTTTGACTTGTGATCTTCTTGGCCTGATTGTGGAGCTCATTGGCTTGCTCCTTGCACTGCGAGGTCTTCTCGTCTACCGTCTGCTGTAATTGCTCGACCAGTCGCTGTAGGTCATTGATGCGAGCCTTGTCACCGGCATTGCCATCTTCTCGCTGCTTCAATGCGGTGAGCTCAGCAATGTCCTTTGCTGGCATCGAAAACATGCTAGAGCCCGCATCTTTGATGTCATTAGGCTCCTCCTCTTCCTTGATGTTGACGTTATGCTCGCTCATGCCGCAAACGCTGAACTCATCAATGTCGATAGGGTGGAGATTATCCTGCGTGGTGTCAGATACTTGTCATCAATAAGAAGACACTTGTTGACCTTACCATGCTTATGTATTTGATCGAGTGATTTCAAGTACTCTAGTGGTATGTCTTCAGAAGTTGAGGTAGTGTTGTGTTGGTGGGTGCTGTTGAGCTGTTGCGATGGTGTTCGTGGTGTTGCAGCGTGAGCTTGAAAAGTTGAAGAACAGCAACAGCAGAAGACCTCTTTTGTAGCTTTGTGTAGCGCTAGCGCAGATGAAAAGCTAATTAGCTGCTACATACCCCTGTCAGGCTGCAGGAAGAGCCATATTGATTATTGTCGTAAGTCGATTCATTGTTTACTTGTGCCTGATCTCGCTAACAACATGCTCTAGCTACCCAATTTAGCAGCGTATTTGCGGAGCCACCAGATCACCTTCATATATGCATCACCTCGACCTAATCCTAGCCAATTTAAGAGGCTCAATGCTTCTGTTCTATTTACTTAATGCAGCTGAAATATACGCCAGCTACATTTTGATTGTTGCCATCGTCAAACAGATCAAATTCACGCTTAATGGAAGCAAGTTCCAAAATATTTTACCAATTCAAAAAAAAAAAACTTGACTTGTCCTTAGTTTCCCAGGACTTCGTGGCACTATTATGCTTGCACTCACTCTCGCATTTGAAGGTGAGAGGCGATTGGTAGACGCTGCAGAAGTACTGGATATTGATAACATTGCAGCTTTGCCCAAACATCCTGGATTCTCTTGCAGCAAGTCACTTTTCCACCATATGCTCTACAATATCAAGTCCCGTCAACTTCTTCATCGTACCATCCAACATTCCATGCGGGAAAAAAGTCCCAATGCGTCCCATTTTCGCATTCGTGCCTCTCCAAATTGTGGCTGGTGGTGTGGTCTTAAGGAGGTCTTGTACCACCTGTGTAGCCCATCTGTTGAGATCTGGTAAGCATCATTGTGTATGAATGAAAGTGAGCTTGTGGATGAGGTAGGCTCACTGGTCCGCTGGCATTCCCGAATTTGCCAGCTTGTCATTTCGCATCGCACTCTCCACCGCCTCGCGTGCAATACCATACAGCGAGTCCTTAGGCAAGGAAATCATTGTATTTGCCTTCTGATTCGCAACGAGGTTTGTCGACACCGCGCCAGTCTTTAGGTCAATCACTGTAATACCAAAAGGTGCTAGCCTGCAATAATCACAAATCAGCGAATCAGCCATTGTCTAACTTAGGAATCTGACTTTCACTTACTCCAATCTCATTGATTCGGAAAACATAGCCATGGCAGCTTTGGATGCGTTATATGGTGATTGGAAAGGTACTGCCATTGTTGATACAACTGAGGTGTGATTCACGATTACCCCCTTTGTTTGCAATAGCATGGGCAGAAATGCCTTTGTGACGGACAATTGGCTCCAAACGTTGAGATCGAATAGCTTCTTGGCTTCGTCGAGGTTAAGATCAGATATAGGCATACTTGCCGAGGCACCAGCATTGTTGACAAGGATATCAACGGTCACCTTTCGCGCAGAAAGTTGATCAATGCAAGCAGCGATTGAGGCTGGTGATTCTATGTCGAGGGAAAGTGTTTCGATGCCAAGAGCCGAGAGCCCTGTCATCTTGAATAGCCCGCGAGCGGTTGCATAGACACGAATGCCGGCTTTATGGAATGCAACTGCGAGAGCAGCTCCCATTCCTCCTTCAGAGCATCCCGTGATGAGGACTGTTCGCTTAGAGTTCGCCATTTTGTTTTGAAATTGTTGAAGATTGGTGGAAACTTGAGTGGATTATGGAATCATCAGAATTCTTTGGGAGAAGGACTGACAGAGCATCATATATAGTAATTCGCGCAGCCCGATTGCTCGCTATTTCACGTTCATGTCACAATATGAGTCCGAGGTTTCTCGCAAAAGTTTCTCCCAATCGAGACTAGATCACAGCGGTAAGCGAGGTTTTCAAGGGGAAGCGCCCTGGAACAAGGGGGATGGAGATACAGCGGAGTTAAGCATTGGACTCACAATTGACCTCAGCGCCTGCTTTACTTGACCCCTCAATTCAAACTCATCTTCTGTATGTAAATATGGCCAGGACTGGATGCCAAACGTGCAAAATTCGACGAATCAAGGTGAGTGCCGTCTTTCTCTTTCCCGTGAGTACAGCTGACGAAGCATTGAAGTGTGACGGCAACGAGCCAATCTGTCAGAGGTGTGCAAAGTCTCGAAGGTCCTGCAGCAGAGACTGTCAGATCAAACCTGTTCGTCTGTCTTTCCACCTCGAGAACGACTATGCAAGTGGTATAACCAAAAGACCACGTGGCCCGCGGCCAAGCGCCAGCCCAAGTCTGCTTCGTCCATCACTGGATATTCCGTCCCTGGCAGTCACCTACTTCTTATATCACTACCTCGACCACTTCGGAATTGTTTCAACATTCTCGGCATGTATGTCCGAATGCGTAACAGAATGGAAAGCGGTGAACAGAATCAGCCGTATGGTTGACCTCGCCATCTCTGCTGTTGCCTTGGGCGTTTTCTCTCACACTCAGCAGCAAGCATCAGCTGCTCGAGAGGCAGTTCGTTCGTACAGATGCTTACTGGGTGTTGTGAGGGAGAGGATAACCCAGGCCGCTGTTGTGAGATGCGATGAGGGCAGCTTTGACGAATTCTTGATTACTATTGTCTTGATGGCTTGGTACGAGACTGTTATGTATCAGTGTGTGAATGTCAAGAATAGGGACCCGATGCGCTCAATGCACAGCTGGTCTCATCAGGATGGGGCGTTGGCAATACTGAAAGTATGGAGTGAGCAACGAAGAGAATGCTCTCCTTCGAGCATCGTCAAACAGACTAGAAGGGGGCTGATTCGTTCTGCGATTGCGAGGAATTATTTCCTGCCAGATTGGGTTCAAGATGGTAGTCTCTTTGGCGAGAATGGGCTGGATCTTGAATTCGATGCTATCTTGGTGCAAGTTGCTAATTTGAAATCTACTCTCAAGGCTCTGGGCCCAGATGAGAGTGCTGACCCTTCATTGATTGAGAAGCTTCGCCACCAAGCGAGAGAACTTGACAATCAATGCTCCAGGTGGGCGGAGGTACTTCCCAACCAATGGTCGTACGAGTCTTACCGACTTCCGTCTTCACGGACCAATTCAGAATTTGGAACTGTATTTGCTCATGTCTGTTCACGACACACGTATGCTGCGGTTTGGGTTCAGCTCTTTGCGGTGCGACTTCTCCTAAACAATGTTTGTCTATACCTGCTTAAGCGAACCTGTACACCCCTCGACAGTCGCAACGCTGAATGCCATCGGTGTCGCGAGAAGTGCCAGATACAGCTCCAGACATTAACGCATGACTTGATGTGTATCGTTCCTTCCTCCCTTGGTCGAGTCAAAAAAATGTCCATCAAGGCAATTGACGAGATAACGCTCGTAAGCGGAGATATCCCACCATCTTTGGCGCTCCCTGTAGTCTGGCCATTGTCGATCGTCTCGCGCCTTAATGGCATCGAATCCGGTCAACAAGTTTGGTTGCGTGCGCTACTTGCGAACTTGGGTCGTGTCCTTGGGGATGGTGCTCTCGAATGTGCTGGGTCGGATCTTTGGACACATAGCTGACACGGCGGTCTCTCCAATGAAATTAAAGTCCTGCCATGTATTCTGCTCCTACAGAGATCCCCTTCTCCGCGCCTGATGTAAGCCGAGCAGGCTTGTTCAACGACTTCTTGGTAGGCTTAATCTAAATCTGACGATCTTCGGTAGTCCAAATAGTCACAACAGACAGACAGGACCAGCCTCCTTTTCCCCGCCCTTAGCGTGTACCGAAGGTCATCACTGATCACGTAGGGCGGAGCAAATTCTCCTGAGGCTCATCTGTTGGCTATTTTCCCGGAAGACTTCAAGAGTATTTGAAATAGGTATATTCACGTCGGGGAATGTCAATCATCAGGAAAACAAGTAGTCATGGGGATACGGAACGGGCTTCGGACCGTAGTACTGGCCGAGAGCCTTTCGTTGCATGACCGGCATCACTGTGCATCCTCGAATGCGGATGATAGAAATGCGAGGTCAGAGCTCTCCAAGATGATTTCTGTGTCGAGTGCTCTCCTTCGTCAGCTGCAGGACAGAAAATCTCGGAATTCTAAAAATCTCAGCCGCGAACGCTGCTCCACTGTTTTCGAGAAAAGTCTAGAAAGTTTGTTGGTGGTCATGTCCAATCTGATGTTCCGGCAATACATTCGTCAGCTAATTTGAGAACATAAGAATAAATCGCTGTTAATCGTAAAACATAAACAGGTAGTAATGGTTATGTGTCCTTTGTGTAGAACGACTCAGTCTTGTTATTCTGCAATTGCCGTCTTACCGAAGGCTAAAAATCCAAGCTAACGAGAGCCACACGGTTTAGCAAGACGCTGCCATAGACTTCGGAGAGCTTGAAACTGTATTTGTAGGACCATATTAAGCTCTAGCATGAACTTCGGTGTAGGTGAAAAGTAGCGACCAGACAGTAGTAATATTGGCGGCATCCAACGCAGAGCCAGCTCAATTTGAAGCTCACGTAAGACTTAGACGAATTGGCATCAACACAGCTATCCCACTGTAACCAGTCGCGGTCACATAGGACTGCGTAAGCTATGTGACTGCGTAAGATGTCTTCGAGCACCTGACCACCGTGAACAGATGCTTTGTTTACTGAGTTTCTCATGCCTCCCTGGTTGGAAAGGGGCTCGGTTAACCTTATCGGCTTGGTTCTGGCATCGATAAGACGGCGAATTTTGTCCATGAGTGGCTTAGCGCCACATGTGGTAACAGCATCTCTTTAGCTCTTGTTCCAAAAATCTTAACCAGCTTCACAGTCTTTGTGAAGGACATTGCTCACCAATCAATCGTCCCTGCTGTATTACCAGGTAGATGAAAAGGGATTTGGCTTGCTTAGTGCAGGCCATGCACCCCACACGGTAAAGCAACACCATCGCCAGGTTCTTGCAGATCCCGGAAGCAACTTGACCACATCTCACATATTCATTTGTGCTTGCGCTTCTCAGCTCATGCAATACAACACTACAAGAGCACCTCGAGTCTACCCTACGAGGGACACCCCATGGAAGAATGAAGACGGATATGTCTTGTGACCGATGTCACCGGATTAAAGCCAGATGTACTTTCACCTCGGGCCTTCCAAGCTGTGACCGCTGCAGCCGACTGCAGCATAAGTGCACAACAGCGCGATCTCCTCTTCAGGTTCGTATGGTTCCGCATTTAGCCCGTCCTTAGTCTGACCTTCTTTCTTCTCTTGCCCTCAATCCTTATCTCGAGTCTCAAACTAGATTCTCGAAGTGTGAGAATGCGTTGCCTAACTTCATGTTCAGAGAGGTCGGCGGCCCAAGAACGAGAAACAATCGGCCTTGAAAGCGAAGGAAGATGGATCTCTTGTTTGGGTCGTCAACGGGGTGCATTCAAAATCAGTCCTCATGCATCGTAGGGAGCGACATGAAGACACGCCTCAGACACTTCAAATTCAGCAGCTGTCCCAAGCAACTCATGATTTGAAACAGCTACCTCCTCCAGAAGACCAGCTAGTTGAAATCATGTGGTCAGAAAGTTTCATCTCCGGTTTTGTCATCATTCCCGGATTCGTTCGTTCCTTCCAGGATATGTTGCGAAAAAGTTTTGCCGGTAGCCCAGAAGTATTGCGAGATGCTTACCTAGCAGCAGCTGCTGCTTTCGTGCAGATTCAGAACGGGGAACTTGGGAATGAAAATCTGAGTCTGAACAGAAGTAGCATGTCAATCGAACGTCTACGCCGCTTCCAACCTAAAGATCGGTCACAATTGGCCCTTCTCACAAGGCTTGGCATGAGCATTGTAACCTTCGAATTCCTCACGTCAAGCTCTTCATCTCATGCTATTGTGGCCCACACTCTACTGTCGTTGAAGCCCTGGCTCCCATTGCGAAGCACGGACCTGGATCTGGATTTCAACGTCAATCTTCTAGTACTGATGGATATTGTGAACTGCGTTATGTACCGCGAAGTCCCAATCATGCGGCACGAGACTGACAACACACGAATCGATCGTTGTGTGGGCCTGACTGGCGGTTTGTTCCCCGTCATGTACGATATATGTCTGGTCTCGCACAAGCATAAGTATGAGGTCAAGCCTTATAGAACCGAGTCTGAGCAGGATTGGGCTGCACTGGCCTTGACCGTCCAGAACTGGCATGCATACGAGCCGCCTGGTTTCTCCGGAACGTACCAAGACAACGAGATTGTGACGATGCGCACACAAGCGAGCATATATAGGAACGCTCTTCTGCTTCTCATACATCGTATACAACATCCTTACGGCGAGATCGACGCAGTGGCACAATCATGGTCTGGCAGTATTCTATCAAGTCTCGAGACATCTCGTCACGTCACAGGGCGCTACCCATTACCGAGCTTCTTCCCATTGTTGATAGCTTCGTTCGAGGTTGTCGATAGTCACGCTCGAGCTGAAATTGTCAAGGCAATTGACGCCCACTTCCCACCCGTACTTTGTCAATTCTTGTCAAAGTTGAAGCGATTCCTCAAACATGCGTGGGAAGCAAAGGACTCTGGATGTGTGCTATCATGGGATCAGATGGTGCGCCTGGCACCAAGGATGTTTTTCATGCCCTAAGTCTTGAGAACGCTCTCATTTAGGGAGATGTATCAGATACAAAAGCCTCTCAATTGCTGCAACCGAAGGGGGACGATTGGCGAGGATCGATGGAGCTAAGGATCTCAACGCGAAAGAAGTTGCTGTAAGGTGCCTTGCAGAGGCGCACCGAACCAGATCAAGGCCAGAACAGGTCTAGGCGCTACCATGATACTTCCGCGCAGGCTGAGGATCTTACGTAGCCTTTCAAGATACCAACCTCATGACGGAATTTCTGTGCTTGGTGGAACTATTATCGGCGCTTTGCTGGAGAAGAGAAAAGAAGATAGGTGACGATCGGTGGAGCCAAGCAAGAAAATCGGAAACGCTATAATCTTCAGATTTGGGAAAGACGACAATTCGGCTGTCAGTTCAGGATGTCTTTGGATAACGTTGAGTGAGCAAGTCGAGTATCGAATTCTATACTTGCAAATAGTGGCACACAAGGGCGGCGATGAATGCAGATATTTTGAGGAAATCTAGATGCACCTTCCGATCGCTTACTGCAGAATTCGTTTCCGGTGGACTTGATAATGAGGTGGTTGACGGAAGCACTACAGCAGTAGGGTATCGATTCCGAATCCGAAACCAGTCCAGATTCACTCTGTTATACATGTCCTGGTCCTCGTCCCTGATCTCTGGCTCTCGTTTTGACTGGGCACGAGCAGAAGTCAACGTGCCATAGGTACACTTGATTCATCAGCTTTCCATGTCTGGAAGGCCAATTGGGGAGGTTGAACGTACCTGATGAACTCCATCCCAAGTATTCCCTGCCCAATTCCGAATCGCCCCTGTACGGTCCTCCACGTAGCTTGATTAAAGTGCAAGCGTGGTTTTCAACCCCTCCATCATAGCTAGAGCACTTTAATCTGTCGGCTGCCTTAGCCAGCTCGTCATGTCGAATCCAACAGAACATATCCAACCGGTCTGGAAACCCGGCCAATACTGCATTCTCCTGTCCAGACTACCAAGCTTGAAGAAAATAGTCGTGTGAATACGTAGCTTCAATTGGGTCATCTGTTGTAAGCAACATATCAAGCCACCACTTACCATCCGTTGGATTGGGATTTGCAGAGCTGGTGTCATTCACGAAACCGAAGACCAGCGAACCCCCGGAGGCGGGGAAAAGTGTTCGAGTAACAATCGGTGGAACAAAACGATTCAGGCAGGAGGACAGGGCGTTGGTGTACCCTGCTTGTATTTCTCCGGCTTTGATTATATATGTGACGCCGGGTTCGGTGGTCAATCAACTATGTGAGATGAGGTTCATGTATGCGGATGAGGTCCAGGAACTGCATGGCGTCGCGAAAAAGATAACTAGATCTACAAAAATGCCTATTATGGTTTGTTTCTGATAGCTGTATCGTAAACTATTATGCTAGAGCAAAGAGAGCAGTAGTCAAGGCTGGGAAAAATGACAAAGGGCGGCACATAATATGGTCACGTGTTTTTGGGTATCCTTGTGCAACAATGAATCGCTTCGAAATGCTTTGTTTATGCTTCGGCAAATGCCAAAGTCTTGGGGGGTCTCGTTGATTTACAATCCAGAGCTTCTGCGTGGATATTGGTTCAAAAGATAGTCTAATTAAGGTGGGATATCAACCCCACTCTTGGCAAGATTCCGGGGTAGCTGGAATTCCTCAAGTTGTGACCAACGCCTTACCGTTCTTCCAATTAGAGAATCTACACTGTCCAGACTCTGCTTGTAACATCAGACAGCTTTCAAGTTACCTGAACTTGTCTTTTTTTACGATCAGGATGACAGCGACAAAGGTCTCGGCTGTGGAGGTTGACCAACACAAGTCAGACGATAATGCTTGGATCGTTCTTAACGGTGTAGTTTGGGATGTATCTGGATTTGCTGCTAAACATCCTGGTGGAGCAGAAGTAATCCAAGAACACTATGGACTAGATGGTAGCGAGGCTTACAACGAGATCCATGGTCCAGGTGTGGTCTCCAACTTTCTCGGACCTACCAAGCGGATAGGAGAGGTCGATGAGGGAACAGTCCCAAAGCCCACCCTGAAACCACTTTCTGCAGGCGAGTCGGACAAGCCGAAGACACAGCGGCCGGATCTCAACTCAATAGTCAACATCACTCAATTCGAAGCCGTTGCTGAGGCGAACCTGCCAACGAGGGCGTGGGGCTACATCTTCGGAGCAACCGAAGATGGAGTAACTAATAGAGCCAATGTGGATTGGTACAAACGGATTATGTTTCGTCCAAGAATTTTGAAAGCCGTTGCCACAGTCGATACCAGTATTCGGATAATGGGACAGAAATACGATCTCCCATTTTTCATCGCGCCAACATCATCACTCAAGCTCTCACACCCAGATGGCGAACTCGCAACTACGAGGGCAGCAGTTGCCAATGGAGTGGCTCCCATTGTCCAGACGTTAGGCTCATATTCATTCCCAGAGATCATGGAAGCCATGCCCATCGGACACCCATTCTACTTTCAACTATACTTTTACACAGATCGTGTTGAGACAGCAAAGCTGCTGAAAGAAGTCGGGAAGCAAAAGCCACAAGCCATCTTGTTTACTGTTGATCTTCCCGTCATCAGCAAGCGAGAGGCTCCTGCACGACAACACACATCCAATGGGAACCCTCCTCAAGCTGAATTGGCTCCGCCACCTGGTACCAATCCGATCGATTCCAATATCGACTGGGAATACATCGCCTGGATTAAAGAACATAGTGGAGCTCCAGTCTTCCTGAAAGGCATTCAATGTGCAGCTGATGCTCGGAAGGCCTTCGAGTATGGGTGTGCTGGAATCTATCTTTCGAACCATGGAGGTCGCGCTTTGGACACTGCTGTGCCTTCCATTCTTGTGCTTATGGAAATGCAAGCCACCTGCCCAGAGATATTGGAGAAAATGGAAGTTTTTATTGATGGAGGTGTTCGGAGAGGAAGCGATATCTTAAAGGCGATTTGCTTGGGTGCAAGTGGGGTATTGATAGGACGTCCGTTCCTATACTCGCTACAGTACGGCGAGGAAGGCGCGAGGAAAGCGTTCAGCAGTAAGTCGAGTTCTTGGCCGTTGACTTTCGTTACTGACAGAATAAGTTCTCCGCGAAGAGCTCGAGATTGCGATGCAGCTCGTCGGCATAACGAGCCTAGATCAGGCCCACCCTGGTCTGCTGAATACTGCTGAACTAGATTCATATGTGTACCGTGGGGACGTCCATCCATGGGCCAGAAAGATTGTACGCAGCAGATTGTAGACTGAATTAGTATATTTGGTGTGCTGTGTATTTCAGCCGATAGGAGGTGGTTGGAGAAGTATGGATATGCGAGGATCATTGAAGGAAAGAGAGAGTTCATAGATCGTTTTGAAACCTCACAAGATTCGATTCTTGTGCAGCGGCAGCGTTGAGGTGGA
>ERZ794946.581-NODE-581-length-13987-cov-5.446095_pt1 | contig 13987 bp, 4 predicted proteins | sample MGYA00433072_ERZ794946 | MGnify/ENA primary metagenome ERZ794946 (study PRJEB30137, sample SAMN04331413) | food metagenome | isolation source: Y3 must sample point D1 replicate A | place: Australia: South Australia | collected 2014 ...
TCTGTCTGAGCAGAACTTTACTTCTGTGGCTGCTGTTTTGGCAGAGTTTGATTTCCTGGAGCCTTGAGCATTTCGTTAGCGTAGAAAACTTGCAATTTAGGCACGCAAACAAGGATATAGTGCTGCAAACTAGATGTCCCAGCGGAGCCCGTGCCGCATAATTGAGCCAGCTTCTTCATTGAGGAGGTTACTCAGAATTCAGTGTTGTTGTCAAGTAAGATTCGTCGGTTCGAACCTGGAAGACACGGTGCTCTGACTTCATGGTCATCGTGTTGGGGGGACAATGGAAGTCCTCCGCTGTCCATCTTCTTTGCAGCGCATATTGCATACACTTGAGTGATACTCCAAAATGAGAAACTTACCGATGACTCTGCCACAAGTATGGCAATACCGCACTTGATCCGATGTCAAGTACAGAGGCGGAGGTGTAGCGGCATTCTTCTTTGGCCGTGACCCTGGACAAGTATCGTTAGTATGGGTAAATGGCAGCTACCTATGGTACGGAAGACGAACATGAGTCCATCCAAGACATTATGAGTGAATGCTGAGCGTACGTTCTCTTTGAAGAATTGCTGATGAGGTGTCGAGGTTCAAGAGATGATCGTTTGGAAAGTGGTCGTGGAATTGGCATGTCATCACGTCACCGACGCTTGCTCGCTCATTCTGCTGAAAGAAGCAACACCAGCCGAGCACGGATGCCACAGTTTGAGATCACAACTGTCTTCCAGGAAGCGTCACAAGGAACAGACTCAAATTGAACAAGAAACAAAATTGTATGAGAGGAAAACGTATATCTACGAATCGAAAGAATTTACGCTTTTTTTTCAATGTTAATGCAACATGACATGACTTCTTTACTCATCCTTGAAAGCACCGCTCTCAACGTCAACCTTTCCAACACTCCAGACCTCCTTCATATCCTCTTGCTCGTCGCTTGACAAGCCCAAACCACCCTGGCCACCCTCGGCTTCTCTGCGCTCTCTGGCTTGCGCGCCCAATCTTGTAGCAATACGCTTGAAGTAGTCTTGGATACTTCTCTTGGGGCCAGGAGCGAGTTCGGCGCCAGGTCCAGCCATGTACTTAGCAAAGATAGCGTCTTCTTCCTCGACGACGCTGAACATTGCCAGGAAGGCAGCTTCGGCAGCGAGCTTGACGGGAATGACCATGTCACGAACGCTACCGAAGACGGCAGGCGTGAGCAAAGCAAGGTGAGGACGGATAAGGTCGTTCTGTTCGCGTGAAACAGTGCGCAGCACGACCAATGCTAGACGACGGGTGTCGACGGGCTTGCCGGGTGCGACAGCGGCGGCGAGAGCCTCCATGATCTGCTTGACAGGCTCGAAGGACGTGTCGGATGTGGGTGTGAGCAAGTACTTTCCGCTTGCAAGAACACAGTTGTCTGCAATCGCTGGCTGGCTGCTGCTAATGCCTTGACAGATGGTGGAAGGCAGAACGTCAGCGAAGGGCCCGGTCAGTGATCCAGGGGCCTCGGCCAAGATCGAGTTGAGGGCAAGAACTGAAGAGTAGGTGTGGTCGGGAGTGAGCACACGTGCCTTGACGAGTCCGCCAGCGACGTCTTCAGGAAGGACCTTGATCAAGGCACCCAACAGACGTGCGTTGGTAATGGCAGATGCCTCATCGGAATCACCAGTGTCAGAGTCAATCAGACTCAGGATACCAGTTCGTGAAGCCTCGTTCATGCTAGAGCCGCATTTGACAACAACGTCGTACAAGGCCTTCAACATAGCATTCCTCACGCCAGCGTCGGCAGTCTTCGAACCAGTGATTAGCTCGGCGATAAGGGGATCGATACGAGGAGTGAGGGTGATAAGTGTACCGAGAGCCTTTGCGGCTCTGATACGAAGAATCTCGCTCGAGGTATCGGCAAGTGACTTCGCAAAGGTACGCTGCAGCTGAGGCAAGAAGGGCTTCAGGAAAGCAGGAATCTTCTCGAGCAGGTTGTTGAGAGTGAACAAGATAGCAGCCTTGACTTCGACTGAACGCTCAGACACAACACGAATCAGAGGACCAGTGATCTGGGTGACGAAAGGCTTGAGAGCATCGGCACTGGTACGGTCGATGATGTCGGAAATTGCCAAAGCTGCTGCTGTACGTTGCTCGGCAGACCCATTCATCAAACCTTGCAGGAAGATAGGCAGGATAGCATTGATACCCTTGGGCAATGAGAAACCAGGCAGACTGTGGCCTGCAACACCAACTTGGTTGAGCGTTTGTCTGGTAGAGAAGACCAACGACTCCATCTCTTCCTTGCGCAGGCGTCCAGTCAGTGCAGAAAGAGCAGTCCATGCAGCCTTAACAACCTCAGCGTCGCTGTCATCGAAGCTGATGAGTAGTGTGCGGATGAGGTCAGGGTAGTAGCGTGAGATGTCAAGGTCGGTTGTCTTGAAGAATTTGGCGAGATGCATGTCCGCACGTGCTCTTCTGTGGTGATCCTCATGCTTGGTCAGGGCGAGCATGGCGCTCATGGCAGTGTTAAGACCATCGAATTCGTCGATAGACAAAAGCACTGCGTCGAAAGAGTTCTCGAGATCGGCGCGGAGCTCTTCGTCCTTGGTGCCGAGAACACTGTCCATAAGTGCGTTGAGGATATTCGGCAGTCTTCTTGTCATGGCAGAGCTTGCAACCTGGGCAAGAGAAGCCAGAGCCTTGGCGTTGAATGCAGTGATGGGAGGAGTGAGAAGGGTAGGCAAGAGGTTTGGCAGGATAACGTTCGATCTTGTCTGCTCGGTGAGCAAGGTGAGCAGAGCGGAAAGAGCATTGTCTGCATCCTCGTCGGATCTGAGCAGGTTGAGAAGGTAAGGAAGGACCTGGTCGATAGCACGTTTGCCAAGGACCTTTTGCAAAGAGTCGAACGCCTCCGCAGCTGCCTCTCTGACGTCCTCGTCACCATCGACCAACGCAATGCGGACGACAGAGACGAGAGTCTTCTCGTGATCCTCGAGGGAGTCGGGAGAAGCAGACGCGATCAACTCGCGCAAAGCGATACAGATACCCTGCTTGGCATCCACATCGGTTGTCTGCAAACCTTGCTCGAGAGTAGGCAGCAGAGTCGAGAGGACACCCTCTCCAGCCTTTCTGATAAGCTCGCCCAAAGCGTTGCCAGCAATCTCCTTCTGTTCCATGTTGGAGCTTGCAAGACGGTGAATGAGGAGTTGAGTGAGGGTAGGGATGAGCTCGCGAAGGGTGCGGGGGGAAGCGACCAATGCCTTCCAGACGTTGATAGATGCAGTACGAACAAGTCCAGAGGTATCGCAGCGACAGATGTACAAGGCAGAGAGAACCTTGTTGCGCTTCTCCTCTCCAAGTACCTCGAGAAGCGATTGGCCTGCTTCGTTGGCACCTTCCTCGGCCTCTTCTTGCTCTGCGGTTCCACTAATACCGGAGAGGTTGAAGAGCAGGTCACCAACCAGCTCAACGGAACTGAGACGAATGCGGTAACTGTCATCAGCCAGACCACGTTCGAGCTCGGGAAGCAGGAGATCAATTGCACGTGTGGCGAAGTTCTTGACCAACAATCTACCAGCACGCAGAGCAGTCTCGCGAATAGTATCAATGTCGTCAGCGAGACCAGACAAGATCGGGGGGATGATCTTAGACAAGTAGTTCGAGAAACTGTTACCGAAACAAGCAGGCAGATAGATGAACAATGACATGAAGCCCTCGCGGACTGCAGGCTTGGAACTCGAGATGTTTTGCAGGATGGTGGGTAGCGTCTCTTCGAGACGACTGGTACCGAGACCAGCAAGAACTTCACTAAGAGCTTGTGCGGAACCAAGTCTGTCACCAGCACCAGTGTCTGACTTGAGAGTAGCCATGAGACTGGGGATGAGGTCTGGCATAGCATCCTCGCCAAGCTTCTCGATTGTTGAACCAAGAGCCTTGGAAGCGGTAGCACGAGTAGTGGGGACAGGATCGACGATGGCAACTCTCAGACCAGCAACCAAGATGGGAAGATGGGTGATAAGATCCTTGCGTTCAGTAAGATGTGCCAAGCTACCAATAATTTGAGAAGCCTTCTTCTTTGTTGCTGAACGGTCACCCAGACCACGTTCCAAGACACGAACGACCAGCGCCAATGACGGAGCGTCGAGGTAATGAATGAAGTTGACCTTGATCAAAGCATCCAGGGCGTCGTCAGTGTACTTGGTGGGGTCACTCAAAGCCTTCAGGATGATGTCGACTTGACTCTTGATCTCAGGGTTGCTGATAACATCACCGAAGCGTTGCAAACTGCGATTGGCAGATGCTCTGACCTCCTTGTGACTGTCGTTCAAGACATCCGTCAACGGCGGGATGATCTCGGGCAAGCTGACGGCCAGCTGCTCAGGGTCCAAGTATGCCATAGCACCGAGGGAGTCACAAGCACCCTTCTTACTTCTCCATTGCTGTTCGTCGAGGCCCTCGAGCAAAGTGGGAAGGACTTGCTTGACACCATACGAGCTCAGACTGGCGAAGCAAGTCTTTGCGGCATCGAGACAGGCCTCGCGAACATCGACAATAGCATCACCAAAGCCTGACAATAGCTGCGGCACGACTTGGATGACATAGGGCTCGAAAACGCGGCCCAGGATGAGAGACATGAGCTCGTATGCGAGGAATGCACCCTGGCGTTTGTACGGATCCTTCTTGTCCTCGATGGCGCTGACCAAGTTTGACATGATACGGAACTCACGAAGAGCGGAAACACCTCTTCCCTTGACAATACCAGCCAGACCGTACGCGGCACCTCTTTTGGCGGCGTACTTCTTGGCAGTAAGCACTGTGTCCATCATCTGCTGCACGTATTGCCCAGCTTCCTTGTTGGAAGCCTGAACCAATGGAGGCAAGCATTGAGCCACAGCATACTGAACGGATTCCGAAGGGGTGTTAAGGGTTGTGAGAAGACGTTGTACAACCTTGGGTACTCTGCTGTCGCCAGCCTTCAAGTGACGAGCAAGAGCACCATACAGGATAACAACGGCTTCGTTGACCGCGTCTTGAGTCTGCGATCCAGAGCCTCCCTCGAGTGTACTTTCGAAAAGCTTCATGAGAGTCTCTACTTGCAGGTTACCCTTAGCAGCGATGATAGCAGTTGTAGCGTCAAGCATAGAGTCGCGAACAGACGCGCTCTTATCTCCCAAAGGACCTTCTGCAACCATGAACTGCATGAGGGGTACGAGTTGTTCGCTGCCATAAGTGGGGGTGAGTTGGTTGAAGGCCAGGGCGATACCCTGTCTGGATTGCCAAGGGTCGGACAAGTCCATCTTAATAGGCATGCCGTACTTGTCGCGCTGAGGAGCTCTGGGCTTTGCGTCCTCCTTGTATGTGTCCTGCAGGTTAGAGATAACAGTCTCTGAGATGCTCGAATGCTCTTGGACAAGTGCTGCCAATGATCTTGCCGCGGCACGGCGGAGCTGGATGTCGTGCGAAGCTAGGTACTTCAGAATAGAGGTTGCGGATTCCGGCGAGGTCTTGAGTTCGTTCTCGACCCAAATTTCGTGTGCGAGTTCGACGTTCTCCTGAACATCATCATGTGTGGCGAGGAAAATCTCATCATAGAAGTCTTTTCCAGAGAGCTCGAACTCGGCACTGATAGCCTGAAGAGCCACTTCTCGTACAGAAGATTCAGGCACGATAGTGGCTTTGACCACCACATCGGTCTCTGCTTCGGTAGCGTTGGGCGCAACACTTCTGCAGACATCAGTGAAGCAATCCTTGAAGAGACGGAAATGTTGCTGGTAAGCCTGTAGCGATGAGACCAAGACGGAGAGAACCTCCTTTCTGGCCAAGCGAGGCTCACTGCAGGTGTCGGCGTGAAAGCTGAGGAACTCAGCGGCAAGAATGATCTGCTCCTGGGCCTCTTCCTCTTCGGATTTACCAACACCTCCTTGTTCTAAGACCAAGAAAGCAAGAGGAAGACAGTAACTCAGTGTGACGGCGTCAAGAGGTCTTTGTTCGCCCAAGAAGCGAAGACGGTAGAGTACGCGGGTGATCAAGTCACCAAGAGGTTCCTCTTGCATAGACTCGGGCAGAGTGGTCAATCCAGCAGCCCTCAGTGCTGCGACACCAACGAACGAGCGCATGGCGCCCAGGCGGGAAGACGTCTTTTGTGCGCACTCGAGGTAGGCAAGAACAGCAGCATCGCCTAAGACGAGGCCTGCTCCGGCATTGATCACCTCGAACAAGCGTGCTGTGGTGACAGTGAACCAGTTAGCTGCCTCTGTTGGTGGTCCAGTAACAAGACCTGTGACCATGCCAATACCTCTCCTCAGCTTTGCTACTACAGACGTCACGTGGCTACGAATCTCGGCTTCCTTTGCAAGTTGAGCGTTCACCTTGGTTTGCTCGTCGGCAGTGAGCTTCTTGGTAGTGCCCTTCTTTTGGGCGAGTGAATCTCTGAGCTCTTGCTCCCACTTGTAAGTGTCGTAGTCTTTGCTGTTCTTGCTAGGAGCTTGTGCTTGAGTTTGCTTCGCAAGGACATCAATGAAAGCGGTGCCTTCCGGTGTGCGGAAGATTGCGGCCTCAGTAGGGCCAACGTCCTGAAGAAGCTTGGGGTCCAGATCGCTACAAATCTGGTCCAAGATAACAGACGTCAGGTCTTCCGGCGCCACGAAGGCCAAGTCTGCGGTTGCTTGGAAAGCAGCAAGCTGGAATGCAGGGATAGTGGCAAGTAGCTTGTCTTCGGAAACACGAATGATCTGGTCCATACATTTTGAAGTGTTTCTCTTAACGAGCTCACCGGGATCAGTACCAGTCTTCAGACAAGTCTCGATCCAAGAAGATCTGGGAGTCAATTCGGGTCGGCACAGTATCAGCAAGTTGACCAATTGGTGGTCCAGAACAGCCTGTTCGATAGTGGCTTGACCGGCCGCAACTTCTTCCTTGGTAAGGCATATGCAACGCACAACTTTGTAAAGCTCTTGACGGCCAGTCTTAGCAAGCACAGCAGCGCTCTCCTTGGTTTCAAGCTCGACATCGGCGGCCCAGTGGGACAAAGCATCGGTGACGGTCTTTCCTACTGCCTCGGGCTGGGCGAGGTAAGCTGTGCGCAGCGAAGCAATGGTCTCGGAGCGAGCAGTGGCTGGCAAACCGGAAGCCACGATGAGATAAATGAATGTCTGTGCCCAGGCATCTTGGATTTCTGGTTGAGAAGAAGCAATGCCCGAGCTTGTTGCAGCGAGCGCTCTTGTCAGCCACACAAGATCCTCATGAGAGGTAAGTTTAGTGTAGACACGTGTGTTGAGAAGGAACGAAGGCTTGGGCTCGAGAGCAATCGCACGATCCAGTATAGAAGCTTTCTTCAACACAGATGCATTCTTCAGCTCTGCAAGTTGGGGAACCTTTGCTAATGACAAAGCAGTGACAGCACATGCTATTGTGACTTGGCCATTCTGGGTAGCAACAACAGGGTTAGACACGACCTCGTTGAAAGAGTCGATCATCTTGCCGACAACTGCATCAACAAGGCCTGCGACTTCGGGCTGTTTCAAAACCTCTCCTTCGAACGACCAAATAATCTCGGCAATGCTCAGAGTCCACAACTTGCGGAAAGGGAGTCGTTTTTCGGCAACTCCCTTGACGTAAGCATCAGTGACTGCGGCGTTTACAGCAACGCCCTTTTCGAGACCAAACTTCAAGTGTTTCGAAAGTGCTGCGATTTCTGCGCTTGCAGCTGCTTCATTTGGCTCTTTTGCTGCGACCGGGGCAAGACCTTGAGGTATCGAGGCAGCCAAGGCTTCTGAGCTGTTCAATGCGGCGAGCATCTGTGCAAAAATGATTTTCTGATCGGCTGAAGGGACCTTTCCAGTCTTCAAAGGGGTCAGAATCTCGCCCAGGACCTTCTCGATAAGCTTGTCATCGTGCGATCGGCGGGCGGTTGCAGAGAAGGTTCGTAGGGCACCTGCGCGGATGGTAGCATTGCTTGATTTTGCGCTTGAGACGAGGGGCTTCAAAAGGTTGTTGGCAAGAATATCTGAGAGATCCAAGTCCTTAGGCAATGCATTGATCATGGGAGTGACAAGGTCGTTCAAGACAATTTCAGGGGATCTCAGCAGGGCCTTCTCGATGGCGGGTATTATGTCCTTCTTCAGATCCTCCAGGGTCACAAACGAGTTGAAGTAGTCGACCAAGGCGTTCGCAATGAATTGGGGAAGAACAGTACGTGATCCGATGAATTCGCGAAGGAAGAAAGCATTGTAGTCAGATTTCTTGGTCTCAAAGGTGGTGGCACGCTTGGGTAGACGAGCGCTAACTCCAGCAATTATTCCAAGGACCAGGGCATTCTGAGGAGTGGGAGCAGCAGCCTTTACGGTGAGAGCGGAAACAGATTGGTTCAAGGCTTCATCGCCAAAGTCTGAGCTGAACAGCTTTCTGAAAGCACGGCGAGTAACACGCAAGACAGTCTGATGGGTACTGTGACGAGGGTTGGAGCTCTCAAAGGTGTATGTGGCGCGCACCAAAGCATGGATGATCTTGAGGCCCCACGTATCCCAGAGGGGTCTTTGGAGGGCGAATTGTTGGAGGAAGAGGGCGCACCAGCGGATCAAGACAAAGGCGTTTGCAGGAGCAAGGCTGCCCTTCTTTGTTTCTGTTTCGACGGCGGAGATGAAGGTAGACACATGGGGTTCGGTGTCGGCGGTAGAGAAGATGGCGACAAGGCACTGTTCAGCAGCCTGTCGTGATTGGGTGTCGACGTAGAGAGGGTATGTGTCGAAGAGGACATTGAGAGCATTGGGTATTTGATCAATAGGATATTCTACATGGCTGTGTCAGAGAGCTGGAGCAAAAGAGGAAAGAGCAGTTGTTGGGCACACCTTTGCTCACAATCTTGTCGTGCAGAGAGAGCAGCTCGGTGGAGCGCTTCTTGGTCGAGCTGGAGAGGGCAACCTGGCGCAGGCGGCCTGCGTCCAGAGTCTGCTCTCCATTGACTTCTCCTTCTGCCATGATATGCGATGCGCTATTCAAAACGCCGCAGACTCATATGCTTCTGGTATAAATCGAAGACGGGCAGTTTTTCGCGACTCCAACACCGGAGCGCTGCACTGCGACACCGACTGAGACGCGCCTTGGCATCGTCACTGCAACGCGGGTGGAATCCCGCATGATTCTGCGCCGACTGTTCTTTCCAAAAACATTTCAACCCCTTCACTCTTTCACTATTTCTTTTTCCAGTGCGCGACCATGGTGGCTAAGAAGGGCAAGAAGAAGGTCGCATCTAATCCTGCTCGTGGCTTTGCGACCACTTCCATCGCCAGTAAACCCAAGCCTGAAAGGAAGGACCCCGACACAAGCAATGAAGCTTCTGAGAAGCCCTCTACCATTTCTACACCTGCCGCCGCTGAGAAGTCACCACAATCCAGTCAACCGGCACAGGAACAAGAGCAGCAAGCATCACACAACAAGGCAGACAGAGAACTACATGAACTGAGCCCGGAAGAGCTCGAAGCTCGGCTGGAATTGTCTGAACTGCAGTCCTTCGTTGAACAGCAGGGCCCCAAAGTGCGCAAGGAATCAGCGCGTCAGGTCACTCGCTTGAGGACGGATCGACGCGTCTTGCGTGGCCAGGCCGACTTGCTCAGCATCCGTGAATGGTTGCCAGAGGAGTTGATGCAACAGATCATTGAGCTTGCTTTAGATGACTCTTTGTCTACTTCTGCGCCGTCGTTTACTCCTGCGAACAAGCGTCTTTCCCAAGATGAACTGCTCTCTAAAGTGTGGCAACTTAGTATTACTCTTGCTGATCTAGACATCGATGAGGATCAAGTGCGTAAAGTGCTCGAGTATATCCTTGTCAGTCCTCCATCTGAAGATAACGGTGGTTTGATCTGGGGCCTGTCTGAAGCCTTGGACTGGCTTGCCTTAAATAGTGCGCCTGGTCAATTGCTTGATTATGATGCCGTTAAGCCTAAACCTCAACTACCTAATACTCAACTCGACCAAGGTAAGCGTTTGTCACTTTCTTTATTGTCCTGCACAACTCTGGACCATTTTCTGATCAACCCAGACAATGATTTGTCAGAGCCCCCTACTCCCTCGAAACGCTCCGAAGCAGACGCAACGAAGGGAGCTACTCCTACACCCTCCAAACCTATTCAACAAACCACCACTACTCCCGCACCCGTCGACGACGTACAAGTCAGCGATGTCGAGAGCGACCTCGACCCCGATGAGATGCTCTCAACCTACCTCCGTACGAAACTACGACTTTACGAACGCAACCCCTCGCTCGTCAATGAATCCAGCTCTTCGAGCAAAAAATCAAAGAGTCAGCGCGGAAAGCCAGCACCGTCACCGCACAAAGCTACGCCAGGAGAATCCAAGCTGCAACAGAGACTGAGATCCATCGAGTCAGATGTCTTATTCGATAAAGGTCTCGCCGACATGAAATGGGCCGAGGAAAGAGTTCAGCTGCTCCAAAACCAGACCGAAAGAAAAAGGTTCAACCTGCCCGAGGAAAGGAAGGAGTCAGACGGATCCCCGGACAGCACACCGAGAGAGACTGCTACCGACGACGTTATGGCTGAGGCTGAAGCCGCTGCTCAGCAGCTCCTTGAAGAGATGGGAGACGAGGACGGACTGCTTGGAGGCATGTTTGGTGAGGCTACCGAAGGCGCCTCGGACAATGCTGCCTCGGGACAATCTGATAATGCCGATCCCAACTTGACGGTTCGCAACTTTGGCAAAATCACCGGCATCAGCCCTCGACGAACCTTTGAGGACGCATGTCGATCGAGAGACTCTGGGGCCAAAGTCTCTTACAAGATGGTCTCTGCCACAACATACAACAGCCGCCATTCGGTAACCATACATTGGTCGAAAGATCAGGATATCATAGATGGCTCCTTCACGCCTAACGTCAACGTCGTGTCAACTGATCGGAGGACCATCGTAACAATGACCAATATCGCGTGCCCAGAAACACTACAAAGCGAAGGATATGTGTCCACAGTAGCCCTATTCCTGCTCTTCTCAAACTCGCCCAAGGAAGAAAAGTCTGCATTGCGCCTCCCTCCCACCTTCAGAGATCTATGGCAGGAGCTCGTCGATGCTCGCCAAGAAAAGCGGGATGCTACGGACCGTGAGACCGTCAAATCGCTGAGAGAGATGGTCAAGGGGCAGACTGAAGAAGAAGCAGACGAGGATGTTATCCTCACTGCTGGCTTCAGGAACCGTAACAAGGCGATGAGCGGCGTCTCCACTCCTGTTGGAGAGAAGATTGAGAAGAATACAAAGAACGAAGAGTCGCAAGCCCTTAGAGATCTATGGGCTCGCAAGACCTCTACACCTGCATACCAAGAGATGCTGATGGCTCGATCGAATCTTCCCATGTTCCAGTTTCGGGACATCGCCCTTGACGCCGTGGAGAAGAACCAGGTCGTCATTCTTTGTGGTGAGACAGGATGTGGCAAGAGTACACAGATGCCTGCATTCATCCTCGAGCACGAGCTGTCGCTCGGCCGACCCTGCAAAATCTACTGTACAGAGCCCCGACGTATCTCTGCCATCTCGTTGGCTCAGCGCGTCAGCGAGGAGATGGGTGAAGATAAGAAAGCAGTTGGTACCTCCCGTTCGCTTGTTGGTTATGCCATCCGCTTGGAGTCAATGACTACAGCACAAACACGTCTTGTATACGCCACTGTTGGTATTGTTCTTCGCATGCTGGAGTCCACCAAAGGCTTCGATGAAGTCACTCACTTGGTCATCGACGAGATTCATGAGCGCAGTATCGATACTGACTTCTTATTGATTGTGTTGAGAGCTCTCATGATTCGCCGACCAGACTTAAAGGTTGTCTTAATGAGTGCTACCGTCGATGCTCAGAGATTCTCGAGCTATCTTGACAACGCACCTATCGTAACTGTACCGGGTCGTACTTTCCCAGTCGCGGCCAAGTATCTTGAAGATGCGATCGAACTGACTGGGCACACTATTGAAGATGGCTCTCCGAAGAACGCTGACGCTGATGAGGATGACCTCGAAGCTGGTTCTTCAGAGGCAACGATCGCAGCGGCTAAGCAGCTGACTGGATACAGCCCGAAGACTGTCAGAACACTTGCTGGATACGACGAATATGCAATTGATTACACATTAATCGTGAAGCTTTTGGAAAAGATCGCTTACGACCCATCATACACACAATTCAGTCAGGCTGTCTTGGTCTTCCTTCCAGGTCTTGCTGAGATCAGGGCGCTGAACGACTTCCTCGGTGGACATCCGTCATTCTCCAGAGGCTGGTTGGTCTACCCTCTACACTCAACGTTCTCCAGTGAGGAGCAACAAGCTGCTTTCAAGATACCTCCACCTGGTATGAGAAAGATTGTGCTGGCTACCAACATTGCCGAAACTGGTATCACCATTCCAGACGTGACAGCTGTGATTGATACCGGTAAGCATAAGGAGATGCGCTTCGACGAGCGTCGACAACTTTCGCGCCTGATTCAATCCTTCATCTCCCGCGCCAACGCAAAGCAACGTCGCGGACGTGCTGGCCGTGTGCAAGAGGGTGTCTGCTTCCACCTGTTCACCAAGTACCGCCACGACGAGATTATGGCACCTCAACAAACACCCGAAATGCTAAGACTGTCACTGCAAGATCTGGTCATGCGTGTGAAGATTTGTAAACTCGGCGATATCGAGCAAGCACTATCTCAAGCACTCGATCCTCCTTCTTTGAAGAACATCCGTCGTGCCATTGACGCACTCATCGATGTCGGTGCCTTGACTTCGTCCGAGGAACTGACACCGTTAGGAAATCAGCTTGCCAAACTCCCTCTCGATGCTCAATTGGGCAAACTCATCCTTCTCTCATCCGTATTCGGATGCCTCGACTTCGCTCTTAGCGTTGCTGCAACCCTATCATCCAAGACCCCTTTCGTAGCCCCAATGGGTGCCAAAAAGCAAGCCGACACAGTCCGTCTAGGCTTCAAACGCGGCAACTCAGACCTACTCACAGCATACAACGCATACAGCACATGGCGCAAAGCCTGCACCACCCCTGGCATATCGGAACAGCAATTTTGCCGCAAGAACTTCCTCTCTCCTATCAACCTCGCCAACATCGAAGACCTGAAGTCACAACTCCTGGCTTCTCTGTCGGATGCAGGGTTTGTCTCTCTCACATCCAACGAACGCGGTGCGCTTTCTCGCGTCCGTAACAGTGGTCGTGGTCCTAGATCTTTTGTTGCTGTTCCTGCTTCCCACAATTCCTTCGACGCCAACGATGCACTTCTCAATGCCGTTACCGCATGGTCTTTCTACCCCAAACTCGCCATCCGCGAGGGCAAAGGTTGGCGCAACGTAGCGAATTCGCAGTCGTTATCACTCCACCCTCAATCCGTCAACAAAATCTCCCCAGCCATTCCACCACCATCCTACCTTTCCTTTTACAGTATCATGCAGTCCAATTCGCGTTTCACCAATGCGCAAGAAACCGCTCCCGTGGATCCCTTTGCTTTGGTCCTGTTAGCCGGAGATGCGAAATTCGATCTTTTCTCGGGCGTGGTGGTTATCGATGGTAATCGTTTACGCTTCAAAATGCATTCGTGGCGTACTTGTTTTGCGGTCAAGGTACTAAGGAGTAGGGTTAAAGAGTTTTTGGGCAGGGAATTCAAGCAACCTGGACGAGCTATGGTGCCGGAGAGACAAAAGGCTTGGATGAAGGTGTTTGGACAGGTTTTCGAGGGTGTGGAGGGTGCAAGGGTTAGATGATGTTATTGAGCATTGGAGGGCACAACAGACAGAGAGGCAGATAAAAGTCTTGACTGGGTTGTTGTTGATGAAGACGGTTAATGGCCTTGTCTTAGACATGGCCGTTCCCACACCCTAGTGATACCCACCTCTCCGATTACAATAGACATTGCGCATTTTTGCATTTCAACCAACATCTCGCATCCGTTTTCCAAGCAGTGTTAAATAGATTGCGCACCTTTCCTTCCTCATCGTGTAAATACTCCACCCTCTTCTTTCCTCGCCGCAATTCTACAAAACC
>ERZ794946.582-NODE-582-length-13969-cov-3.986417_pt1 | contig 13969 bp, 6 predicted proteins | sample MGYA00433072_ERZ794946 | MGnify/ENA primary metagenome ERZ794946 (study PRJEB30137, sample SAMN04331413) | food metagenome | isolation source: Y3 must sample point D1 replicate A | place: Australia: South Australia | collected 2014 ...
GAAATACTTAGAATCCATAAATTATGAGGGTGTAGTTGAAAAATGGGCTGAATTGATAACCAAAGTGAAGGAAAATTTTTCCTTAACTTTCAAAAATTTGTGGATAGATTACTTGTCCTTCATCAAATCCTCAAATCTTGATATTTATGAGCAGACTCTAACAGATGTAATAAATAACTATGGGAAACCGTCTTTGTTCAGATCAATAGCTGAAATACTTTATAAAGACAACAGCTTTGATATGCTAAGAAAGGTTTACGGAGCTTTAATTATTCACAATCCACTACTAACAACTTCGTGGACCAAATTGTTTGATTTAGAAATGCTGCTACAAGATAGCCCTAGAACAAGAGAATTAACACACAAGATTATAGATTTTTTCAGCTCTACTCAAAATATAGAATTCTTTGACTATATTAACCAAATTTTCAAAAGAAGCATCGAATATGAAACAGAAGATGGTGAATATGCTCATGTAAGATACGGACTATATTACCTTTATTTTCAAGATTCAATATCCAAGTCGACTGTTTTAACCGATTACGTTCAAAATTGGGTTGATTATGCTTATTGGGAATTTAAATCACCAACTGATGAACAGCTAAAGTTACTAGAAAATGAAGAAAATGAAGAAGAAATAGAATTTGGTATCTCCGAGGATAACATTAACAATGCTAGAAAAATATTTGAATTAAGTTTAAAGCATTTCAAAACTCAGTACGCCAAAAGATATCAGATGTATCAGCAGTTTTTAGCTTTTGAAACCAAATATGGAAAAAACGAATCAATTCTAAAGGCTTTGAAAGAAAGAAAACCTGTTAATAATATATTCCCTGATGATCAAATTAAAGAAGAAGATGAACAAGTTGAGGAAGCCAACAAGTTGGATGATTTGTTTTCAGCAGTGGATAATTGGGAAACTTAGATTCAATTACATTAATTTTATATAAAAACTTATATGTGACTATTATTTTCTAATCACTATCATCATCAAAGGCTGGAGGCGGTGCCAGGTCATCGTCTGAATCGTCTAAAGCAGGAGGCTCTAGCACTTCTTCTTCATTTTCAGAATCACTTATTTGTGGAGGAGATAAAGGCTTTTCATCAACAACTTCTTTGGTGATTATAGGTTCCGGCACAATAATATTTTCTTCCTGAGTAATTGTCTCTTTAGGCACATCATTATCAATTTTAATAGTTTTAGGCTTCTTTTCTACTGCTTCATCTTCTTCATCATATACCAATTTTCTTTTTCCGACTGTCTCTACATTATTTGCGGTTCTGAGGTCTTGATATATATTAGCTTTAGCGGTTATAACATTACAATCCTCTTCTAGATGACCAAACTTGTTACATTTGTTACATTGAATGGTTGCCAAATATTTTTCACTTTTTGGACAGTTGAATCTGTTGTGACCTTCATTACCACAAATTTGACAAACATTGTTTTCAGTATCTCTGTAAGTACCATTCAGCTTGGCTAATTCTTTCAATTGTTCTCTCTTCATATCATTTTGACCGGATGGTGCAGTGATAGCTCTCATGACAACATTTTCACATCCTTTCAATCCTTTACGAAGTTTTTCTTCACTATCAGCTATAACCAAGCAATGCAAAGGTTCAGCTTCAGACCTAGAGCCTATAGGCATTTCTTCTTCACTTTTTCCCTTTTGAAAAGATCCCTTTCCTCTAATTTGTATTCTACATCCGTTTTCCTGCTGTAACTGCTTCAAAGTCGCACCACGAGGACCTAATAATAATCCAATAAAGTTGATATGCTTGTATTCATCAACAGGAAGATAAAACTTTTCCTTAAAAAAGTTTGGCTTTATGTAGTTGTCTGGAGATGCATAGTTGACCAAAGATTTTAATGACAACTGTATCAATTTGATTTTTTCATCTTCTAATTTCTTTTTATGTCTGGCTTCACGAGTGTTCACAATATTACCCTTTTCATCATATATTGCTGGTGGCATTGGAGACTTTTCTCTTTGTGGTATTCTAGTATAGGAAAAATCATTCTCAGCTATTTGCTTCGTGATCTCTTCAATTCTGTAAAAAACAGAGTACCTGGTCATTTGTTCAGGTGTAGCTTCTGTACTCATAACAAAGTGTGATAAATCCAATCTCTGTTTATAACCTTCTGTAGACTTTTGTTCCTTTTTAGTACACTCAACTTTTTTTGTCCAAAGCCCATCTTCACTTACATCTGCATACTCATTAATACCAGAAAGATTCACTTCTGGTCTAGAAAACCTGTTGTTTCTGGGTATAGTGTTATTGCTATTATTTGAGAACCCTTCAAATCTACTCATTGATAAAGTTTAAAAGCGATTGGTGTTTGGAATTGAACCTCTTTTCATTAATATTATTGGAATAAATAAGCAATTTGATGCTACATAGCTGATATTGTGATTAAAACGAAAAGAAACAAAAACCTTCAAAAACAAAAAAAAGAAAAGCAATGCCAAATGGCTACGCACGTGATTTAATTACGGAAAGGCAATTAAAGCCTATGCATTATCAATTTAAAAGGTTCTATATGAAAGAAAAAACTGAAACTCATAAAGGTTGTATATAAATTGGCTTTAGGTTAAGATTACAAAGAAGCTAACATTCCATTGACCATTTGTCTTACTTTATAATAAAGGGTTGTTGGTTTTCCATTAATTTCCACAACAGAGCTATTGACTTTACCAACATAAATTTCATTATCAATCAGAAGGGACCCATTACCTAAAAATACGGCACTGTGGCCAGCTTTAACTAATGTATTTCTAATGGAAGATAAGGTTACGTTACCCAGTAATAAATCACCTGATGTATTTTGATCGATTTCTTCGGTACTGGAAGTAGGCTTAATTTTGAATTTAGTCATTCCTGTTTTATTATTTACAACTTTGACTAACTCACATGACACTTTGGAAATTTGGTATTTACCGTTTAATACATTTTCCCATTGTAAATCACTTTCTAAGTCAGCTGACAAAACACAATTCAAGTTTTTGACAGTTGTCTCAAATGCATATTCTTTTTTGGCTTCGTTTAAAATTCTAATATTTTCAGGTATGCCCCCAAGGCTGGAGGTTTGTTCATTCATGTAAAGATAGTTTTGAGCTTTGAAAAATGGCAGTATGATGTTGCTGGACTTAGTATCAATTGATGATGTTAAATCAATATACTTAACTGATAGATTGTCAAAAGCAACGTTTTTGGTTTTAATATCTGTTTTCCAAAACATCCGCTTCTTGTTTAAGACATTCAAATATTGCAAGTCATCAAAGTAATTACCATTTTGATCGTAAACATGATTTGTTGATATTGTGATATATGCATCTTTGAGCTCTTCATCTTCGTCATCCAGCATATTAAATCCGGTGGCATTTCTATTGCTGGCTGTTGCATTTAGCTCTTCTTTTATATCATTAGTCAACATTTCATTAGCTACAGTTGAAACAACGCTTGATGCATTACCATCCTCGCCTTTTACATCATCTATATCTTCATCATTAGCAAATAAATGATCAAAATCGACAATCAAACCATAATCATCACGCATATACGTGGAGGTTTTTATTTTGAACATTTTGTGCTTCAAGGAAGTATTTGGTTTGATAACAGTATCATAAGGTGAATTTTCAATTTCTTTTTCTACCTCATCAGCATTACTGCCTTTTTGCGTTTCATCGTCATTTTCATCATCAGCAAAACCTTCTACATCATCATCAGAATCACTTGCTTCATCATCTCTAACGTCATAGACTAAAGCAGCTGCTTCTTCCTTCGCGAGTTTTTTCTTTTCATTATATTGGTCTTGTAATTTCTTTCTCTTTTCTGAGTTATCTATAATTTGTTGATTTAATTGTTTAACTATTTTTTCATCATCCACAACAGCATTGTCTTTGATAAGTAAGTTTATTACTTGATTATCATTCAAAAACTCTTTGTAATTACCTTTTTGTTTGACATCTGTAAATACTACGTGAATTTCACTGTCTTCTTGTTTATTTAGACTATCCAATACTTCATTCATCAACAAAAAGTCATCATTTATAAATAGTAAACCACCTGTTTCAGCTATTTTCTTTTTGTTTAGTATAGAAGTTTTAGAAACGGCTTCAAAGTCTTCAGGAGTCAAAACTTGAATAATTTGATCAAATGGGGTTTTAATACCGGAAGCATTGTTATTGGAATTTTGCTGGAAATTTTTGTTCCAATTTTTTAACAAACTGTCATCTAACCATTCTAACATACTCTTACAATAAGTTATCGCTCTACCTTTTGAGTTTGCTAATAAGTATATTGGCGGCAGAACATTCTTTTTTTGCCTTTTGAAATCGTTACTTTGGTTGCTCATACCATTCATATTCCTTTTATTATTTTCATTATTGGCGTTGAACATGCTATTAAAGTTCTTACTATAGTTTTCAAACTGTTCAAAGATTTTTTCTTCAGGTGAGTCTGGTTTATTATATTCCTGATAAAATTCAGCAACAACAGTAAATATTTTCAAGAAATTTGTGCTTATGTCAACTGGAAGAACAATAAGATTAGACATGCTCAAGTTATCAAACAAATAAGACTTAAATTGATTAGTTCTTTTCCCCCATGGGGCTAAAGACTCTTCTGTAGAATAACTATCATCAATGTTTGTAATGATAGAACTAGGATGCATAACATCATGTTGTGGGTTCCAAAAATTCATTCTATCTAAAATTGAAGTTCCTTCTGTGATTGAATCAACAACATGAGACCATTCACTGAAATATAAAACAAATTCTTCTTTGTTATTGGAATTGTTGGCTGTATTATCGATCTCTATATTTTGTAATTTTATGATAGAGCTACCCAATGAATGACCTGCATTAAAACACGTATAATTGACATTTTGACTAGAGGTAATTTTAATAGTCTGGTTGTATTTGAGGGGTTTGATATAATCAAATGATTGTTCAATATCCTCCAGCTCATAGTGGTGATCAATATAATTGCTCATTAGATTTTTGTTACAGTAAAACTCTATGGTTGATAACCTCCCTAGATTAACAATAGGTAAGGTCGCATACACATTAACATCTTTTGTAAATATCAATTCTTGAAAGGCGTTAAAAATAAACGCATAGGAACCTAATCTTTCAATTGAAGATTGTGTTAATATTATTGTATCAATCTCATCAATTATCGGTGTCCAAACTTCAACCAACTTATCAAAAAGAGTATTTCCAAGAAGTAAATCATCTTTGTTGTTTATGACATCCAAATTCAAACCTGGATCTATTAATATCTTCTTGTGTTTGTTGACACCATCATTGAATTGAATAATAGTACCAGATATCACAACTTCACTTACTTTATCTGAAAGATTGATGATAGAGTAACCCATAAGTCGATTGTTTGTAGTTCTTTGGTTCCAGCTCTACAGCATTTAATGTTTAAAAAAATGAAATATGGGTGTTTAAGAAAAAAAATTTTAGCATCTCAGTAATTTTCAAAAAAAATATATGTATATTATATCCGACAATTTCTTGTTTCGGATATAACAGAAAATTTGACTTTTTCTTTATATCCGAAATCCAAAAATTCACTCCTAACAAATATTCATTAAAATATAGTAACTCCGAGAAATACCTTAGGTAGAGAGAATGATTCAATTAAGAATTGGTTTGTTGTTTACTGAACATTGTTCTATTGAGCAGTTTGTAATTATGACTTTGCAGTATCAAGAAAAATATAATGAAAATAAAAATTAGCTTCATTTTTTATTTTTTTTATGAAGTGACACATTTACATAGGTGATATAAAATAGAAAGAGTAAATTATAAAGTTATTCTGCATATTGGTTAAAATGTAGAATTCAATAAAAAAAGGATTTTAAACAACAACAAAAAAAGATTCTGAAGTTTATTTGATTATTACAAAGTGATATTTACGTTTTTTTTTTTTTAAAGTTAATTTAATGTTCAAGTTAGTGCTTCTATTAAGATAAACAGAAATAAGCTGTTTGTAGTATAAATCGGCTACAAGTAATATTAATTGTTAAAGAAATGTATATATAAAAATTACAAAGCTACTTTTACTTAGTGCTAACGAACAGAAAATCAAAAAAAAAAAAAAATTAATTAACAACTTTTTTTCATTTCTAAATTTACAAAATAGCAACTAAACCAGCTGCTAAGGCCATGAATGAACCAGCAATTTGTTTGGCAACACCATTTTCAGAAGAAACAACTTCAGCGGTGGTGTTTGCAGCAGGAGTATAAGTTGAGGCAACAGTTGTTTGTTCAGTGGTTGAAGCAACAGATGGAGCAACGGTGGAAGTACCAATAGTGGCTGGGATTTCACTAGAAGCAACAACTTCAACAACAGTTGAAGAGTTGGATTTGTCAGCAGTTAATGGACAGTATGTGGTGTATTCAGTAACAGTACCTCCAACAGTGACGGTAGCAATTGAAACTAAAGCTTGAGAGGTAGAAGTTTCACAAGCATTGTCCTTACAAGAAGTGATAGTTACTAAAGTGGTGGTATCGTCACTGACTGTAGAAGTGGAAACAGTGGCAGATTCGGAAGAAGCAGCAGCAGAGCTAACACTTGAAGTAGCAGCGGAAGAAGATTCAACAGAAGTAGAAGAAACTGAAGCGATAGTGGCAGAAGAAGAAGATACAACTGATGTAGCAGAAGCTGAGGATACTGCGGCAGAAGTAGCAATAGTGATGTTTCCTGGAGCAGCACTAGAAGTAACCTTGTTGTCTAAACCACAACCAAAGGAAGCAGTTGATAACCATGGGTTAACTTCATCAGTGTTGGTGAATAAACCATCAGATTCATCACCAGAGTAGTGAGTAATGAATTCCCAAGTAGACCAAGTGTTGGAATAACCTGGAGCCTTCTTAGCACCTGGAACAGTAGAAATAATTTCTTCAACGTTACCAGAACCAGAAGCGTAACCTTCATAATTGGCAACACCTAAACTGATTTCATATGATTCTAAATCGTAGACAACAACTAAGGAAGTTAATAAGACGTCACCTAAAATAGCATAGTTGTCGTACTTGGAGTAATCATCAGGACTGTCAAATTCACCATTAGATTCGAATGGGGAAACAACAAAGGCACAAACTTCAGCAGAAGAAGTGGTGTAGATGAAATTGTTTAATGGAGCGTAGTAGTTGATACCACCAATGTTGAAAACAATAGAGGAATCTCTTAATTGTTCGTCACTTGGACAACCACCAACGAAGTAACCAAAGTCTTCTTTCCAGATAAAGTCTAATTCATCGGCTAAAGCAAAGGCTAAATCAGGTGGTAATTGCATCAAGGTGGTACCGGAATCTAAGACACCTGGGAAGTTGGTCTTTGTGACGGTCTTTCTGTCACCTAAAGTTGGATAGTCAGCAATACCAACACCATTGACGGTAATGTCAAATTCAATAGGAACATCACTGAAGTTTGGATAGATGTTGACTAATGGAACAGTGTTTAATTCACCGGTGTACCAGTCTGGGTTAACAGCACCGAACAATAAGGAACCAGATTGATCACATAAACTGTTCAAGAATAAGGAGTAAGAAACCTTAGAAATTAAACCATCAGCCTTTAAAGTTTGTGGTAAGTTGTTGTAGGTTGTACCGTTGTTGAAATCAGCAAACAAAGATTCATCTCTTGGTAAGGAAATACCTAAAACACCTTGAGATGAATTGGAAAAGCTGGCAACAGCAAAAGTGGTATTTGGAACAGAAACACCGTTGATGGATAAAGAATCAGTACCGTAAACACCAGTGGCTTGGGTAGTATCAACATATTCAATACCGAATGGTTCACCCAAGTTTAATTCTTTCCAAGAAGAAGACAAATCAGGGTTGAAAGCACCGTATTGGGCACAATTGATACCAGTGGCAGCAGATGCAGAGGCAGCGGTACCAGTTGGAGCTGGAGCAATAAAGTCACTAGAGACCTTATCGAAATAAGTGGAAGCGTAAGTGGCAGTTAATTCAAATCCTTCCAAAACAGATGAAGCATATCTCTTTTTCTTGGTAGCAGGAGCAGAAGAATTGGAGTAAGTACCAGGTAAACAAACAGAAGCACCGTTGACCCACATATCGGAAGAACCGGTATCGATCAACAAAGTAACTGGGTTTTGGACTGGAGTACCAATGGCAACATCAACAGAAAAGAAACCTTGTTGATTGATTAATTCAAAAGACAAATCTCTGGCAGATTGTTTAGAAACAACAGATCTGGCATTGATTGAGCCTTGGTGTTTGTGTAAGTCAAATTGAACAATGCTTTTGGCAGATAAAAGGGAAGCGCTTGCAGCAGTAATAGCAATGGCAGCTTTAGTAGTAGATACCATGTTGCGAAATGAATGGATAGGTTTTTAGAGCGAGTGTAGGGGGTTTTTTTTGGTTTTATAGTATATGTTTTTATCTCCAATAACAAGTTTATATTATTGGAAATATCTAATACTTGCAACCTGAATAATTCAACTCTCAGTTTAAATAATTTCAAGGATTTGCTGCAGTTGTGAGAATTGATACTGTGAAAAAAAAAAAAACATCCGGGTTATTTTATTGTTTATACTCTCGTTCTGTATATGTGATATCGAAAGTAAAAAAGTAAAAAAGAGCCAACAAAGAAGCGGTGAAAAAAACAAACTCCATATTGAAGTGCATAAAATGACTAAAAAAAATAAGGAATAGTCATTATATTTACTTAGAGTTATGCGCTACTAATTTTGAAATATCAAAAGGGAGGTAATCATAGATAAGAGGTGACCTAGTTCCACAGTTTGTGAATGTTGTTGTAATTATTTTTTGATGTAGCCGTTGCAGCCGATTAAAAAACAACGCGTTAAAAACCTGGATTATCTCACACAATTTGTTTACTCCTTAAACTCCTGCGTGAAGGAAAAAAATGAGCCAATTAATAAGGAACGGTTTTAATGTTTTTTTTTTCCAGTTTAATCAATATAGCCATATTGAAAACACAGTTTCAAAACAAAAAAATATGGATTAGGGGGAAAATATATTATCTGAAGCACTGTTTCATAACAATTTAATTCACAAAATAATATAAATCTTGGGTGAAAATCATTGATTTCATGTTTTTTTTTTTTTGATTAATACAACTTCAGTGACTAGTAAAACGTTAAAGCTGTAGTGTATACGGGTTAATATTTTTTTTTTCTTGTGTTTTAGCAAATTTGCTCTATATAGTATAATATATAGTGCTGAAGCTACCGGGAATAGGCAGCTACTTTTTCTAAACGTAGTACTTACCTTTTTTCTTGGCTATACTTACTCGGCTAAGCCAGCTTCCTGGCACAGGCTGTAGAAAATACCCTCCTTTTGGGCTATCAAGTTACTTGGCGTATCAAACTCCATAACCTCTCCTGCATCCAAAGCAATAATTTTATCAAAGCTTAAGATAGTATGTATTCTATGAGCAATACTAATGATAATTTTATCTTGGAAAGCTGTTTGGATAGTTTCTTGAATGATCTTATCGGTTTCTACATCAACTTGAGCTGTAGCTTCATCCAAAACCAAAATAGATGTTTTTGTGCTGATTAACAAGGCTCTGGCTAAGTTCAACAATTGAGCATATCCACTACTTAAGTTACTACCACCTTCCGATATTTCAGATTCCAAGTTTCCACCTAAATCATTGATCACATAATCTTTCAAATGTGATAACTCTAAAGCCTTCCATATTTGATCATTAGTGAACTGTCTTGTTGGATCAATATTGTCTCTAATGGTACCCTTGAAAATTTGGGAGTCTTGGGGAATGATAGAGATCTTAGATCTTAAGTCATGTAAACCAATGGTGCTAACATCAACACCATCAATCACAATAGCACCACTAGCGGCTTCTACTATTCTAAATAAGGAAGAAATCAAACTTGATTTACCACATCCAGTTCTACCTACAATACCAATTTTTTCTCCAGCCTTTATAGACAGATTGATATGTTTCAAAGCTAAAGGTAATCCTTCTCTATATCTCATGCAGAAGTCATTAAACTCAATTCCTCCCTTAGTTGATGGCCAACTGTCAGCAGGTTTCTTTTCAGGAATGTAGAAAGCAGCTTCTTCTGTTAATTCGCTGTATTCTTTTACTCTTTCAACAGAAACAATATTTGTTTCAACTTCCACAGTCATTCTAACAATCCAATTCAAAGATTGGGTAATTTGCAAACAATAACTCAAAGCTAAACCAATAGCACCTGCTGTTAGTTTACCGTTGCTTAATCTATACATACACAAAGACCCAGTAGCAAAAATGATCAAAGAACTTAAACTTTCAATTCTACAAGCTAACCATCTGTTGGCATTAACACTTGGATAGTAAGCACACATGTTGTTATCAACTTTACATTGATTCAAATGAATAAATCTATTAGCATGATTGTATGCCCTAATAGTAGACAAACCACCTAAAGATTCTTGCATGTGAGAGTAAATAGGAGATCTTGTAGTTGAATCTAATCTTCTTAATTCTCTTGATGATCTCATGTAGTATTGTTGATAGTAAGAATAAACAATCATTAATGGAGCTATCAAAAAGACAAATTGCCATGTGGTAAATGAAATAACAATGATTGTGAAAGTAACCTTAATAACATTATTAAAGAATTGCATAAAAGTTCTACCTAGCATTTCATCAATCTTGTAAATATCATTGGTAAATCTGTTCAAAATTCTACCAGTATGGGTTGTTTCAAAGAAATTCATAGGAGCCTTCAAAATGGTGCTGATCATATTATCATGTAGCTTTTGAGAACCCTTAATAGTACAGAATACCCAAAGAATTACAACACTTACCAAAGTAGCAAAGGCGGATCCAACACCAAAGCCTAAGTACACAAACGAATAGAACTTGAAATCTGGATTATATCCTGCTTCAGTGTTCTTTTCACTCCAATACTTCAACCAAACATTACCAAATACAGATAGCAACATACTTAAAATGATACAACCAATACAAACTAAAACAAATTGAGGGTTACATGCCTTGGCATATTCAAGGTAAATATCCCATCTGACTTTACCAACCTCTCTTTTTTCCTTGGATTCTTCATTTCCAGTACCATCATGGCCTTCAAAGAAACCAATCGATCTCAAAGTAGCATCACTAGCTCTTCTTAAACTTCTGTTTTCTAAAGAGTTTTCATATGTGACCAATTCATTAGAATTTGATGAAGATAAAGAAGTAGTTTCATCAGAAAGCTTTTGGTCTATAAACTCTTCAACTTCTTTTGGCTTTTGTTCTTCAGTTGCACTATTCTTCTTACCAAATTCATTAATCAACTTACTTAATTTACTAGAATCTCCTAATTTAATTAATTCATTAAAATGACCACTTTCAACAATTTTACCATTTTCCAAAAAGGTAACTGAATCAGAAATATTCAAAGAAGTAATTTTGTTAGTAGCCAAAATTCTACACTTTGTCTTCAATAACCCAGTAGGGCCTAAAACATGTTTCAGCAAGTGCTTGGCAACATGTTCATCAACAGCAGATAACGGATCATCAAGTAAGTAGACGTCTGATCTGGAATAAACAGCTCTAGCTAATGCAACTCTAGCTTTCATACCACCAGATAATTGAAGACCCTTTTCACCAACAACAGTCATGTCACCTTCAGTGAAAATGTCCAAATCTCTGTCTAAGGAGCATGCTTTAATGGCTTTATCATAAAACTCAGCATCAAACTTCTTACCAAAAATGATGTTATCTCTGATAGTGGCATTAATAATCCAAGGATTTTGAGAGCAATAAGCAATGGAACCTTTAACAAAAGCGTCACCTTCAATTCTTGTAATATCACCAAGAATGGATTTCATCATAGCAGATTTACCATTACCAATTTTAGAAACAATACAATGTAGGTTACCTTTTTTACCAACAAAATCAATGTTTGATAAAGCTACTTTATATTCAGGTTTTTTTTGCCATAAGAAAGTACAATTCTTTAATTCAACTAAAACATCTCCCTTAACAGAGTTTTCAGGGTAAGCCATTTTTTTGACTGAATCGACTTGCAATTCTTCATTATTCAAAAACTTGGTTAATCTTTCAACAGAAACAGAGGCTTCAACAAATGCGGTAATAACCATAGGAATAATTGCTAATGGGAATTGCAATAAATTAAACAAAGCTAAAGCTGGGAAAACAATTTCTGTTGACAATGGAGTATCCTTATTAAAAATAACAAAGACTATGAAAGTAGAACTGCTAACTAAAAATGGAACAATGTTGAATTGGAAACTTGTGCAAGCTTGAACAATACCCATGGTTTTTAAATTCTTCAATTCTTGTTCGTTTCTGATATGATCTAGCTTAGCCTTAAAGAAGGTTTCCCAGCAATACAATTTGATAGATTTGATAGCATTCAAAATTTCTGAAATCAACTTAGTTCTGGAATCTTTATAAACCATCTGTTTTTTTTGTAATGACTTTTGGTATCTGATTATAGATCCATTGATTGGAATCATGACTACAATAATGGCAATACCCACGAACATGGATTTACCCAAAAGTTGGTACAATTCAAACAAAGCCAATAGCAATTGTGTAGGACCACTCCATATAATTTGTCCCCATTGAAACAAATCTTGTAATCTTTGGACATCAACAGACATTAAGTTAACAATGTCACCAGTTGAACCCAAATCGTTATTTTCTAAACCTAATCTCAAGGCCTTTTTGTAAATGATCGAACTCAAACCACTTCTACAGTTCATACCGGAATTGAAATTTAAGAAAAAGTACTGATGTAGAATACAAGTTTGAATGAAACCTACCAAGAACATGTATAAAGTCAGCATGCACCCTTTTATGATTGGGAACTTTTCAGGATTGATCTCACTGTATTTATTGTAATTAGAAACAAAGTTGATAAGACTTTTTAGAATTTGAGGTTGAGTGAAACTTAAAACATCAAAAATCAATTTAAAAATACCTGAAATGATAATTTCCTTCTTGAATGTGGAGAAGATTGTAAAAGCCAAACGATTTGGATACTTTGCAAGGACTTTGGATATTTTTTCACTGACATTTTCAGACTTAAACTCTCTTGGTAGTTCATATAGATCGTCTTCGTCTAAATACTTTTCGTAACCCAACTTCATAAGCTTAGACATCCAGGAAAAAGATATTTTGGAAAAAATATCAGCATGATTGTATGGATTATCGACTTTAGAAGTGTGTAATAACTTGTTATCTTGTTCCAATTGGAAGTATGGAAGTAAATGTTTAGTCGGTAGCCAATGAATTAACAAGTTGGCTATGGAAAGAACCAATAAAGCAGTATATGTAGAGCAGATGTTATCAATGTTGTAAATATATACATTGATGTAATGAGCTCTGATACTGGAATGAATTAGCAAAAATAAGTTTATAAATGAGTTCCAAAACCAAAAAAATAATAAAATACCTGAAGTTACTTCGTTAAGTTGGAAGTCGTAAAAAGATAATACAAAACTGACAACAAACCCAGCAGAAACAGCGATGTTTGATAAGCTAGATAATGAATCTATAGGTTCATTAGCCAAGATTTGTGTTAACAACTTGAAATGGCATGTAAATATAGAGGCTATCAATATCAATCTGCTTACATAAGCCCAATTCTTTCTGTACTTATTTATGATTATACCATTGCTTCTGATTCCAACAATGCTATTCAACCCAAATACAATCATGAACAAAGCAGAAAGAGCTAAAATAGAGTTGTTAAGTTCTAAAGTAAAATCTCCATATTTCGGAGAAATTAAAAGATCTAAAAACTCTAGCATCGATATAATTTGTATGTTTTTCTTGGTTTTCAATGTATAGAATTATGTAATAATCTCTATCAATTTTACAGCTAGAGCCTTGTTTTTTTTATAGTTGCAAAAAAAACCTAAGTGATGGAGTTAAGGAGGTGAATTAAAATTTTAGAAAAAGCCTTTTTTGCTTTAAGAGAGAA
>ERZ794946.583-NODE-583-length-13936-cov-11.963259_pt1 | contig 13936 bp, 13 predicted proteins | sample MGYA00433072_ERZ794946 | MGnify/ENA primary metagenome ERZ794946 (study PRJEB30137, sample SAMN04331413) | food metagenome | isolation source: Y3 must sample point D1 replicate A | place: Australia: South Australia | collected 2014 ...
GTCGGTGGAGTCGCCCTGCTCATAGCGAGCAAGTATCTCGATCGACGAGAGAATTCAACAACCACGTCTTCAAGTGGATGGCAGCTGCTGTCTAATTACGATCAGAAAGACATCTTACGTATGGAAAAGCACGTTCTAGAGACGCTAGACTATTTGATCGGTTATCCTTCACTTCCAGGCCACATTCAACTCGAGCTTGTCGGAAATCAAGTTACCCAACGACTTGGACATATGATATCCTACATCTGCAAGGCTACACTTTTTTACCCAGAATTTGTCTCGGTGCCGTCGATAATTGTGGCTCGGTCAGCCATAGTGATAGCCAGATGTGCTATCGGCGAAATATCGATCCCGACAGTGTCAAGTGATAGTGAATCTACAGAGCGGCAACGAGTACTCTGCTGCATGCTTCGGAGGCTTTTACGCCCGCCCAAGATTCTCCATCGCACGTACAGTAGTGGAAAGACCATCTTTGTAGCGATGATCATGCACAAATATTTGGGAGATCGTAACTTGTTACCGCAGTATCTTGCGCTCGATCATCCACGATAGACGGTGTTCTGGAACTCGTTGGCGAGACAGCACCATGAACAACTACCACGTGTCACACTGTGGTATGTTTCTCCTCCAAACATGTGTGTCATAGATTCGGGATGAGAACCAGGGTAAAAGAGGCCCATGTAAGCAGCATCAGCCATCGAAAGAAGATTCATCATCTACTGGCTAAAAGCATTGTCGCAGCTTTTTTCTGAGTTTACCGCAGCTCTGTCGCGGCTTTGTTGTACCTTTGTTACAGCGAGTTTACGTGATACGTAGATGAGAATACAGATTTCATGTTATCGAGTTTCTGACATAGACTACTACGTCTACGTGATGATAATGTTGTACACTATTCTGTCGAGCATCCGCTATATCAGGCTTGGAACAGAGTCGAAAAGGTACAGCACACATGTCCATGGCCCTTAGTAGAGGCATGATAATTACCCACAAGACCCTATCTTGTGTCAAGGAACAGTTCTCATTCGAATATGGTCTCCAGCACAAATGAAAATAGTTCGTTATTCGTGTTGCTGTTTTTGAATACATAGTGACTAAGCATAAAACGACACTGCGTTTCTTGTCGAGCAAGGTTTGGAAGCATAATTTTTGACAAGAGTTCAGTTGTCACAATTTTACCCACGTAAGCGAACACCTAGATTCAGCTATTAACAGCATGACCGACTATTTCCTGGACCTTCCCAATCTAGTATGACTCAAAATTGTTGTATCAAGCACCTATGATCGTCCAAAACCCTGGAATTTCTATATTAAAGGCAACGTTAATCCAATGGCTACGATGATACTGTAAAAAGCATTGAGGCGGCCTGGAGTTCTCTGTATGGTATACACTTAGATTGTGTACTCATTAGTACACCGCATTCTCTGCTTATGCAGCATGTATCAATTTAGCTCTCGCACCGCGAGCGAGTTGAGGAGCAGTGTGTAAATTTACCCAAGCCACGTTTCGAACAACTGCCGAACTTGGAAGCAGGGTGGCATATCTTTCCTAGGTCATGTGGAATACTCAGGCGGCCTATGATCAGTCCTTTTCTTTTATCATCGACGACATTGGACAATCGTATAGTAATTTGTGGGCACGTCGTAAGAAAATCCTTGAGAAGAGTAGCTATACATTTGAGGACCTTAACACGGCCAGATAAATCCTCTGGTTAACTATACGCAGAATTATTGCCGCAGATAGTCCAGCACGAGCTCGAGTCTCTATATTTATCATACAGGTAGCTACAGAAATCGGTCTCTACGAGGAAAGTACATTCAGACCCGTCTCAATCATGCCAGTTGAGCTTCAACGACACTTGCAATCTTTACAGCAAGTTCAGCTTGCTCTCTCTCCAGACACAGCGGACCACACTCGTAGTCAAAAAGTAAAAGCCATTTTGAGAAAGACCAGATGGATGCACACCCAACCTAGAATTAGCGCGGAGGAAGATATGATCTTTGAGATGCTACTCCTCGAGGTATGTCGAGGGCGAGCTTGGCAGGTGCAGTTCTTTGCCACCCGTTAACATCCTGGTCAGCATAAAACGACACCAAAGCGACCGTGCCTGTTTCTACAACCAGAGATTGGATGGGAACAAAGATTTCTGCTTGTCCAAATGCTCCTGCAAAGTCAATCTGACCTACAGCTCTGTCATGACACCCTATTCTTGGCGGTCAATATCATAGACAGATATAGCACCAAGATATTCATCAGGTGGAAAGGTGTCGAACTTCTTTGCGGGGTGGCTTTGCTGATCGCAAGCAAATACATGGACCAGAGAAACAGAATTCCGAGTATTCATCAGAAGGGCTGGTTGTTGTATGAGACCACGCAGCAGCAAGTCTTCGACATGGAAAGAAACATCCTGGATGCACTTGAACACTTGATTGGTAGTCCCACTCCGTATGAGTTTTTCCATCTGGGACTGCTCCACCATGAGCGCACGAAGGAAGTCGAGAACATGGCCCTCTACGTCTGCAAACTCACTCTTTTCTATGGAGAGTTTGTGTCGATCCCATGTTCGATTATAGCAAAAGCTGCTGTGGCAATCACCAGACTTGCTCTGAAACTACCGCCGCAACCAATACTAGAGCCTCACATCAAGAAGGTTTATCCAGTACTGGTATGTATCTTCAAGAAGCTCAACCAGGTGCCAGAAATCCTTTTTGCCGAGTACAGTCGCCCGGAGAATTCTTCTGTAGCCCTGACCTTAGATCAGTGTCTACGACGATCTGTTGTATCTTAGCTGATGGACATACGTGTCGAATGCAATTACTTGCAGAGCTCGACAGATCTTCGGGGAGCGGTCATAACGAAACTTTTAAGTTCATTGAACTAAACATGGAGAACGACTCAATATCATCTCGCTCGTGCATTGTTTGTACTGTTTGACGAACGTTGGGTTTCCCCTTCCCCAGACAAACTAAGCAAACTCGAGCCGCCTTGAGGGCTTAGAAGCCAGTCATCAGGCTTAACAACATGATTCGATCTGATGACATGATACTGAAGTAGACCACCGTCGACTTAATCAGGGATAATGTCATATCAGGTTCATGTTTAGACATTCTTCCAACTCCATGTCATCTTCACCCAGAGATCATTCTACATAGCTGTATGGATCCACATTCGCGAGCGTCTCGAAACCGCGCGGTTGGCAGCTAAAAGCATGATTGTGTCACTGAAAAAATCTCACCAAGCTGTTCCTCGTAAACTTCTAGGCGAATGGTCTCTGCTATGGGTCCTACTTAGTGGTTCACAAAGTATCATCAAGCTCCCACTTCACGTTACTACAAACTAGAGTCTGGTATCTGTGAAATGATTTGTAAACAATCCTAACATCTCCATATCATCGGAAGGGTCCCATGCGCTCTAATTTCTCCATAACGACATCCATCCGATCCATTATTACTATGTCTAGCAATACCTTGTACAATGATGGAAGTTACATCTTCCGAGCAAAAAACAAATTGCAAGCTGCAGTCGAGGTACTCGAATTGATGGTATATCAGCACAATGACCAACACGCAACTGCCGCCTTGTTCCGCGACCTTCCATTTCTATTGAAGGAGCTTAAAGGTGACCTGGCGATATTGGAGACTAGCACAGAATTGGGGCGTTCTGTAGAACTTCAATCTTGGGCAGTTCAGCTCCACTACCATATACTTGGGGTCCAGTACCTCCAGTATCCAGGTAGTATGAATCTGTATCCAAGGGAACTCTATGAACATCACGTCCAAGATATCGGGAGTCTCATAAGTGGGATCGAGAAGATTCGAACTGCCATGCACAAGTTTCTTTCCAGGTCGAGACGCGAAGGAGGCATATTTGTCGCTTCTGGTTCCGTGTACTCGTACCAGACATGATCCTTCCTAGTGATATTTTCTAGCTAGTGTAGAATATACAAAAACGCTCCAGCACTCGTTCTTCGGCGGGCTCTCGCTATGCCATATCCTCTAGAAATAGCGTACCATGGGGGGCTCGACTTCTCTAGCTTCAATATCGAGGGCATGAGTTTGTTCGAAACGTGCATACTACAACAAAGCTCCAAGAACAGGGAACTTTCAAGTCGATCGTTTCTCGAGTTCCCTCGGGCTAGTGATCGCGAGCGATATTCGTCCGAAGGAGGCTGAACAACTGGACATCATAATTTTCAAAGACTGTTCGACCGACAACTTCATAAATTACACCAGCAGTGTAAAGACTGTAGGGATAAAGCATCTTGACGACTTTCGTCGCGGAGCTGCGATGATCTGCATTACACTTACCCTATTCACTATACTGATCTGGCCTCCAGCTACGTTGCGGTCTGTGTCGTACACCATGGTAATGTGCGCCCAGGATGCGGAAGCAAAAATGACAGATCATCAAGTCCGGAGTCTCAGTGAAGCATCTGGACGGTATCTTGCTAATGCAACGTAGAGCTTGTGCGTCGCGAAAGATTTGACTATTGTAACTCCAACACACGCTCTAGACTTGGCCGTAATTCTAACCTCCATGCTGAAGCTTTCTATCGAACCCTTCTTAGCCAGGTCGGTAAGATTAGTAACATTACAGGACGTCTTGGTTAGTGTAAAGATCGGAAGGAGCGACTCATCGTGTCAAAACGATCGATACACGGCGGCCAAGAAGATAAAGATAGAAACACGAGGACAGAACACGAAATGGCACTTCTATGTTTACCGATAGCGACAACTACAGCTTGATCGTGGTCACAGTCTTTAGGCTGCGTGCACAGACGTTCTAGACTTTTGGTATCAATGAGTGAGACCGCCCGAACGGAATACTGGACGTAACAAGAAGTCGCTTCTAATTGCACGTCGCACATCGTTCTTGAACCCTAAGATGAGCTTATACACTTTTTTAAGAACGTCCCGAGATGTGAATCCGGTGTAACTGCGTCGAAGACAGTGTACAGAGACTGTCACTCCAACACGTCTTTTGATGATACTGCTCTAGAAGAGTTTGAGAGGTGAAGTTTTGAGGGTCCATAACGTTAACAGTTGGAAGAATGTTTATGTATGGCCCTGCTGCCCTCGAACAGTACGACTGAGCATACAACGCGACGCCTACTGTCACATTAAGATCCTACTAGAAGCACGGATCGAAGTGACTGAAGGTCAACTAAGGTCTGCTAATAGAACGCCGTGCTCGGTCCAAGTCAGATGATTACACAGGCTAAATCCAGACTCCCTTGGTCACGATCAGGGCCATCTAAACTGAATTTCCAAGGTCTCACGAACAAGGATCAATCGATAGAGGTAGACCCAACAGTTAATCACTAGCTAATATTATGTTGCCAATGGCTCGTACCCCATCACTTACAGCTATTCTGAGGCGCTCGACGCTTCCTCCACGAAAGCGACCTTGACAACCGCTCTGTATGCACAGTCACGATTACCGCGCGGCAAAATTAAGTGACATTGATACATGACGGAGAAAGCATGACCCTCCGATGCATGGTACCTTACGGCGCAGCTACTGCATGATAGATGCACCACGTGGTCATATTGTGGGGAAGATACCGAGAGTCAGGCGCAAAACATATTCTTATTATGAATGGTTTTGAAAGGATATCTAACGCGATCCTGAGGTACAATGAAAGAACTATCGACAAAGACGTGAAGGATAATCATCGCAAGCCTTCTCCGTCAAATCTCCCTACATCCGGCCCATTGGAAATCATTCCATGCTTGTATGCTGGATAGACATCCTCGTCGAATCTTCATCGCGAGAGATGCTGATCTTGTACGTTCCAGGATTCTTCAACGCGCGATCTACATACGCCTGCAACATGTCCTCTAACGGTGGTGCAGGGCTTTTCGATTGGGGACTAGGCCCTGAGTCTTGATCCCCCGCATCTCCCATCAGAAGTGTGATATCGACACGCACCCCGTCCTTCTTGAATTCGATCTGAGAACTGGGCAGGTTTCGGTTGCCGAAGCGAGTTGTATGCAAACAAACCCGGCCAACGATCTCGAACAAGTCTCCGGCGATGTTCAGAGTTTCTGGTGAAGCAGTCTTAGACATGTCTGTCACAGCTTCCTGTCGTTGTTGAGAACTGATTATCCGACCAGAGGCTTCCTTTCTTGATTCGTCGCACACCTGTAGCAATGCTGGGTTTACTGATTGAGTGTGTCCGTTCTGTACTTGGGAGTAATCATCGTGGTGTTGTGTCGACATGACATGCTGGTAGGTTCCTGGGCCAGGATATGAGGGGCTCTCGTAGGGACATGTGCTCAGCAAGTTTCCGACGTTGCAAGGCCAGCTTCCTGGGTCATATGTATCTGGCGTTAACCAGTAGTTAACCAGAGCAGGTCTTTGCTGTTGAGCAGGATTATGGAAGGGCACATGGTCCGAGTAGTTGGTCGTATTCGCGTCCCCATAGTTCTGTCTAGACATTTGGGAGCTGACTAGTCCATGGTGAGTGTTCTATGCTCATCAAAACACAGCGAGATGGCAAATAATGTAGGAGGACATACGATGATTGGCCATTTTCTGTGGAACTCAGGTTGTCGCGCCTGTGGTGGGTATGTTAGAAGCTGTCACAAGTTCAAGTCGACGACCATCCTCTCTATATACTCAACACAGCACCTAGAACAAGCTCAACCTGTCGTTTATCTCTGGTGGCGCAGAAACAGAGACCAGTAGGTGCATCAGCGCATCCATTCCACGGGTGCAACAGGACGTTAGTGTCTCACCAACTTCAACATCTTGATGCTTCGACGCCGCACCCCCAATCGTTCTCGATGCCTAGAACGCAATATGGAAAAATCCAGTGCAAACCCTGGCAAGCTCGTCGTTGATCGTGGAATATCCAATCACCTGTACTCGAGTTCGCCATCAGGCCCGACACAACGGTTGACCCAGCCTTAGTGAGTGTCAGGCATTTATTGTGTCTTCTGCCTCTAGAGTCCTGGACAGTGCCGATCATCTTGTCATGGCCACGAGACGAGATAACTGGTTGCATAGGGTCCCAAGCACGTCAGGTGAGAAGAAAGAAAGGAGCCAGACTGGACAAGGAAAAAGGACCGGAAAACAGACACGGGTGAAGGAAGAACACCTTTTCGAGAGGAAATGATGTAAGTAAACCTCGTAGGAGCATGCCGATGCAGGCACACTTCGATACAGGACCAGTATGAGCTTCTTGCAAGTAGACGATATGCTCGTCTCCACCAACTTCATCTCCCAACGCAAGGATAATCCTCAGCCGCGCCATTTTGGCGCTGTGGTGAGAGCTCATTGAGAGAGACGATGAGGCAAGAATATAGAGACGGGCAGCCGAGCCGACGCTATATTCGTTTCCGCATGTGGCAAATAATGAGCTCCAGGATAGTGTTTGAGTGAAAGCATGCTACGGCCGTAGGGTAAGTGGTGTTAAAAGAAGCTGATTACGTTGAATACGCGACCCGAACGGAGAGCACGCAAGAGTGAATTGCGACGAAACAAGATTTGCTCTTCGATGTCCATGTGAAAAAGCGCAGACCATATCTTGGTGGCAGCTTTGAACGCAGATTATCGCTCAGCCGCGTGTCGCAAGTGATCAGGCGGCGGCATCAACCACGTGCCGAGTTGTCCCTGCGGTGGCTCGGCGATCCTGCCGCCCCGGAGATTTGGAGTGGATCCGGTCCATAGAAGTCGCTGCTCGGCTGGGAGGTCCGAACGCCAAGCCGGATCCAGCGCCTGATCTATCTCTACGCTCATTTGCAGAGTGTAGATGCGTAAACGCGCAGTGACAAGGAGCAGATCATGCAGGGTCAAAGTGTCGCACGTCAAGATGCATGGAATTGAGTGTAGCAGTCGGCATGACTATTAACCCTCGAAAGTCCTATTCAGAAGGATCACCACACTGGCTAGTCATACAACAAAATCCGCACAGCAAGTCATAACAAGTCATAACCCGTGAAGCCGGCATTATCATCCGGCTCTGATTAAACACTTCCCGGTCGACCGGTACGTGTCATGTCGGGGGTCCGGCTTAGATAGTGGTGAACCAAAGCGTGTAGGTGCACGGGCTGTGAGGAGAACAACCGATGTCAGCATTGTCAAGAATCGCATCGTTTCATCAGCGTGGAAGTCGGCTCGACGACGAACGAGATGCAACGCGAATTGAGAATCTTTATAGAAAGTAGTTACGATCCAAGCCGTTCGCGCCTTAGGAGTCAAAGTGGGCTTCGATCTTGGCATCTGTATCTAGCTGCCACCTTCGTGCTACGCGGATCGTGGCGTAGGGGTCAAGGTGCTACACGATCGGTAGAAGTATAGTGGCTGCGTATGGCGATCTGACCAAGGTCCATGATCTCGCTGCTCGTGTGACCCTGGCTTCCAATAGCAGTCTGCACAAGATATCCCTTTCCTCTTTCGGAGAAGCAGTCTGGCAGAGCCCACACAGTGTGGCGCTCGGTCATAAAAAACGCGACCAGCGATAATGACTCGCGGACAAAGAGACGTATACAGTCTGGGCACTGAGTAAAGAGCGCGATATCTCCAAAAGTTGGCTAAATCTTCTAGTGTTGAACAACTTGAGATGTCATTTCTAGGATCAATTCGTCTATGTACAAACCATCGGACCTTAATAATGTGAATGTTTCGATAGCTGTCTTGCAGAATTTGAAGACTGAGTTTGTGAAGGCCGTTTAGATGCTACAGGTACACATTTGTCTGTCTGCTTGAGTGACTTCTAACTCGCTCACTATCGATCGCATATCTCTCAGTCACCACATCTAGATGTGTGGAGTCAGTGCTGACATGAGAGTTCCAGGGTGACGCGATGTATGAGTATGTAGTCGAGCGAATGTAGTCAGTACTGACAGAAGCTGTGCTATGCAATGCCCAGATCTGTTGAGGCCCACAGATTCGAATGTTCTTCACTTACGTAAAAAGAGTCGCCAACTTTTCACTGTAAGTTTTACAGCATTTATACATTCATATATATAGGATCTACTGATAAGAGGGTCTTCTAGAGACTCCCCATCCTCTGAAACCGCTTTTAGCTATTCCGCCGGATTATTTCCGCATCGTTCACCGGTGAGCACTTGCTGGCCGACATGACCAGAATTTTGAGATCACAGAGCAAGCGAGACCGTCAACCTGACTCAGACGACGACGAGATCTTGATACGTAGTCAGCAGGGAATGATCGATCGCCCTAGTGCAACAAAACATCATTATGGACATGATGAACACAGCCGCTCTAAGTATAAGCGCCAATGCCGGTGAGTCTGGGAACGTTCACGGGGCAGATCGAGCTGATAGATAGTAGACGTGAGACGGCTTCGGAAACAGGGACTAAGGCGACTCGATATGAACAGAAACGACTAGGTGGGCACACTAGCTTCATTACACTTCTGCGCCTAGAGGAGAGCTCGCTCGAAGAGCAACTCGATATTTTCAATCAATAGTGGTCTACCAGGCGAACCAGAGAGATCTGTATGATAGCTTGATAGAATAATTCACTCTGCTCTACATCTCCGATGCGATGTCCATCAGAAAAATATCTCTTCGCGTTGTGTCCAGCCCTAAGAGGATTTGCTCCCTCTAGATGTTACATACTCACGTGTTGTTGGTAACCGTGATCTGTGTTCTACTACCGATCTCTAGTGGTGGATTTCAAGGTCTAGTAAACGTTCCCCTTCAAGCCTAAATTCCTAATATATGCTAAGCATAAAGATGTACACGGTGTCAGAGAACATTAACGCTAAACAAAAAGTAATCCCTTAGCGACTTGCTTGGATCTTTTCGACAATTTAGCCCAAGTTCGATCTTAGTATTGATCTTGCTTGTTCTTCGTCTTCTGAGAAAAGCTCGGACTGCATTCCCAAAATTTTGCGGAAAGGTCATCTCGCTTGTCTTACACCAAAAGGATGATTCCGCTCTGTTGTCCAGATCCTAAGATTAGCCTTTGCTCCTGTTGTAAAACAACTTAAAGAAACCATCGCAGTAACATGAGTTTGTTAGATAGTCAGCGCCATTACGTGTTGTGCCACCCGAATGACTAAGTTCAAAGGCACTTGAGTTGATCTGACCATAGGGTATAAACCTTCGATATTCATCTGATCACGGCTTGTAACATACAGCTAAGTTCTCCGAGCCTTGTAACGCAGATTCTAGAGAATGCCTGCTTCTAAGGGTTATGACTGTTCATTTACAAACAACGACTTAGTACAGATAAAACAGACTAGGCCAAGTCTTACTGTCAACGATGCTATAACCAACCCTGTTCAGTTACGAGACCCTAGTGCAATTACACAAAAAAATGGCATACGCCAAAACTCCGAGGAGAGAAGCGGAACAGTGATCCTAATCGAAGATTTGTGTAGATTAGAAGCTCAGCTCGAGGGATGTCGTCAAAACGCAGCGATCTGCCGCAATTTTGCACAGGGTTCTATATCTTTCCTCGAGACCTTTATTCAGCACAGAAAAGAAGAGGAGTTGTCGTACGAATCGCGATCAGATCCAAGATACTGCGGACTTAGGAGACTTGCTTGTTCAATACGATTCTTGATGTTACCTCAACTGGAGGCAAAAGTGAGGGGAGAGAGCAACACGGTCGAGAGAGCTAAGTCGATACTGAAATCGACTAGAATTGCGAGCGATGAGTTCAACCTGTCTAAGAACGACGTCAACCAGGTCAAAGAGAAGATCCAACTAATGATCACAGGTCTGAAAGACATGATAGATACTAGGCGTCGAACGTTCGACAAAGGTGCAAGCAAGCCGGCGAGGATTGAAGATCGCAATTATCTGGATACTAAATCTATCAAGTCAATCAGAACCCTGATAGTGGATCTGGAGAGCCTGCATAAGAAGGCGGTAGAGCTTCTTATGAAGCGGCTCTGCTTGCAGTCTCACGAACGTTCTCTTAAGTCGAATATCGGATATGCTAGTTTTCTATGTGCAGAGGATGACGTGAAGTCTCTAGAAGACGTAGTGGAGCCGATCGGAGCCGTCCGAGCCCGTATGGCAGTAGTAAAAGATCTGGAAATCTTTACTTCTTTTGTATGATCGATAAAGCAGACTCAAAACTTCTTCGTGAATTGGCCAATAGTTTGATAGGATCGTGAATTGCTATAGTGAAAACGATTAAAAAAGCTAGTACCTTGTTAAACGGTTCCGTCTAGCCCAACCATATAATCTTTGCGACACATAATCATGTTTAGATTTCCTGGACCTTAATCGAGCTTAATGCTTTCCTGAAGCTTAGTATTCGAGTGCTAGACAGACTATACACCGACCTTTGGCACGACGTGATTGTGTGGGGTCGATTATGCTGCTAGCTATAACAGATGTTTGAATGATTAGACGTGAAGTGTGTCACATTCTAAGCCTCTAGCCTTAACCGAGACTATCGATGCTAGTTACAATGTTAATGATCGATGAGATTCTTGCGCCTACGATGTTTGCTTCACTATCAACAACATATCCGAACATTCCCCTAAGAAACGACATAACTAGTAATTTCTCGCTTAGCGTCACAAGTACGAGAGATTTGATGGTAGGGGACAAGATTGTGCCATAAAGATGCAGAGAAACCTTGGTCCAATGACAGCTACTAGCGGTTGTGGAAGAATTGACAGAGTAGTTCTGTAGATACTGGAAGTGTGCAGGAAAAGATTGTCTGATGCATGGAATAAGTCACTACCAAGTGAAGATACAATTTCGTAGTCTGTTATTGTTGCGGGTAGAAGCCTAGACAACGTGTTTTCTGGTCTTGGGAGTTTCGTAAAGGTACTCCTAAAGACTGGAGAACGGCTTAGATATAGGAGTTGTAGATGTTCTTCAACAAGCGGCAAAGAGAGACAATTTGTTAAGGGTAGAGGTCGTCTACGAAAAGGATTGAGACTGATAGCATATTCTGTTGCCCCTTTATTTGAACCATCCTCCATGACTCCGCGCGGAATTGACACGATGACCTAATAAACGTAAGTTCGTGAGATAAGCAGGATCCCTCTAATGTGTTCGAGCCTATGTGCTGGTCTGGTTTTCGATGATGGTACCGGTTCCTTGCAAATTCCATCCGAAGGTCGGGAGCCAAAATATTGCATTAAGATACGACATTACGATATCCAAACTTACAGTGTGATCGATAGGCTAACGACTGGCGAGTTAAACGTAGCCCCCCGGGTGGCGTTATCACGAATATCCCTATCAAAGAGACACGACCTAAACCAAAGAACCTCAAGGTGTATCTCACATAATCATGTGAGAAAGTTTCAGATTTAGACAAGAACAGATCCACTTGTCAACTCTCATCTAAGGACTGCATCATCTAGCCTCTTAACAAGACATTCTTGCCAAGTTGGAGTTTACTAAAGCCCCAGGCTCTTATCTACGTATCACCTTCGACTCTGAAGTCACACAATTGTCTGGTTTCCAATCTTGGTAGCATACTCTGACCGGATGGAGCACAGCCTCTCGTACAAAGGCCTACATCTCTAGCAGACTTTAGCTCTTCAGTTGAACTGCTCCAAAATGAAGTTCCCTGGTTTGTCGAGGAAGAACAGGGATCCGCAGCAAATGATTTTCACCTTCAACGCTATAGTCCCTCTATTCTTAGTCCAGGCTGGAACAGCACCTGGGCCCCGAATTTATCACCTGGGATCTGTAGATCTTGCCTGCTTACGCTCGGATTCCTCTGCAAGACCCTTAGATGTACTTGAGGACACGTTTGATTCAGTTCGTCAAGATTTGGGAGATCTGACTAATCGAGTTCATGAGATAAACGAGTGCCTAAGCGTGTTTGCTGAGTGGGCGGCCGCTAAGGTCAAACCTGTGGCGAAGCAACGACACGATCTATTTGAATTCATTCGTGCCAATGTTCCTTTGATAAGTCAGAATGCATACAAAGGTATAGATCAGACGGAACTTATCAAGCAACATAGACTGGTCGCGGACGAGTGCTGGGGACTAGAAAGAATCAAGCAGGATTCAGGAAAGTTGACTGGACTTGAGAAGGCCTTAAAGCGGCTGCAAAATACATTTTGTAGTGTACCAATGTCTCATCGACTGATAGGTTGTGGTACAGCTGCAAGAGCTAAGCTCGTAGTCACAAAATTAGAGTCGTCACTCGAGCGTTGCAAGGAATCAATGACACATTTAGGGACCATTCCAGAAACGGGAGAATCGGGCACGGGAAGACTAGGCACACAACTTATCAGCACGGCAGCCATGGTCCAGCCAATTCTCACATTTATCTATACAATACGCGAATTAGAAACAGAAATGGACCAAGCGGTCAAGGAACTCACTGGACTGCTACAGGGCCTCGGAAGGGACGAATATGTTCAAGATGGCACCGGAAAAGTATGCTCGCTATGTTTCACTTGTCTACATTCCAGGTACGAAGTAGTTACGTGATGTAGACAGGGACTCCAAGCGCGCTAGGGTGATGGAGAACGAACCCAGGACTGCAATAACTATGCTTCACTCTAACGGTTATCTGGAGCAGTCCAAACTTTCGGTTCGCGAAGTCAGTTCACGCTACGTAGTCCTGCCACATAACCTGAATAGTCGCGGCTCAATGAAAAGCCATTGAGTTAAAGTCAAGTCAAGCTTCTACAATCTTGCCCTCTGCTCATCATGATGAACATTCTCGTACTCGATTGATTTGCCTCCAGGCAGCTTTCAAATCCTCACCTTATAGCTACTCTATCGCGTTGTAATCCACATGCACGAATTCAACTCGTGCTTGCTCAGCGAACATTGGAGACTCGTCGGAGACCACAAGTAGGTATCGAGCCGGAGACTCTTGGGAGCTCCATGAGAATTTCGCCAGGTGCATAGGATACGCTGCGAACGAAGCACGGGGTGGAGTGGCGTGAGACTCAGCAAGACTTAGCAAGACTCAGCAAGACTCAGCAAGACTCAGCAAGACTCAGCAAGACTCAGCAAGACTCAGCAA
>ERZ794946.584-NODE-584-length-13936-cov-4.206974_pt1 | contig 13936 bp, 13 predicted proteins | sample MGYA00433072_ERZ794946 | MGnify/ENA primary metagenome ERZ794946 (study PRJEB30137, sample SAMN04331413) | food metagenome | isolation source: Y3 must sample point D1 replicate A | place: Australia: South Australia | collected 2014 ...
GTCATTCCCGCGACCATCGATATGTTCATCGTCCATTCCACGTCAAGCGTCACACAAAGGCTGCTGAAATTATGCACAGAACCATGTCCATTTAGATGTTCAGTCATTGGTAATTCTTCGGTTCGTATGATTTCTATCTGCTTTCAAACGCAACCCAGCCGTGGAGAAAAGACCCAAACCAACTAAGAAAATATCCAGCTCTTCTCATGCCCGCAATGGAAAACCGTAAATGAGGTGCCGCCCAAACTGTAGAAGCCACCATGATAAAAACGCCAGCGCTGCACACACCATGAAAGATAGCAAGAACGATGATAGAAAGTTGAAACAAGAAACGAGGGTGTTGGCTGATCACACAAGAACAGAGAGTTGATGTGCTCATCTGCGTTGGCTGCCAGTACGTCCAATATCCATGCTACTCCTGAAGCTGTCAACACTGGCTTGCATGGAAGAATGGCTGCTGCTTCTGCGACGTCGACGCCTAGTCTCGTCCGGATCCAATGGGCTGAGTCCAGACATACGTGCGAACAGATTGAGCAGGTCAGTCAAACTGACGACACCATTGAGGTGGCCCCCAAGATTTGCTCCGGGAAGGGCAGATGCTGATACGGAGACGTTGGGTGTGGCTGGTGTGTAAGGGGGGCCCGCTGTCGATGAAGAAAGCTGCTGGAGCACAGGGGGAGGCGCCGAGACCGAAGGACCGAGATGCGGAGATGGTGGGATCGAAGAGGCAGGTGAAGGTGCGTCAACGATCCACATACGATGGGAACGGGTTGCGACAATCTTCGCGATTGTGTGGGCCAGAGTGCTGGTGGGGTTGACATGGAAGACAGGGTATGAGTCCTGACCGTCGTTCATGCCGCGTTCTGAGAGGATGACGGTGATGAAATGGATGCAAGAGGAATCGAGGAGAGGGAGAGCCGAGGTGTTTGTCAGAAGTTTGACATCGACATGGGAGATGTTGCCAATAACGTTCTTGTGGTTGTCAAGCACGGGCAGCGAAGTGATGCCTTCGCTGTGCATGAGAAGCAGGGCATCCTTGAGCGGACGGTCACCATTGATCTGGATGACCGAATGACTTCCCAAATCCAGCTCTTTCAGCGAACGATTGTGTAGCTGCTCAACTGGGTGGAAGCTAGCTCTGTTCTCCCATAGGAAACGAACCAATCTCAGTTGACTGAGAATGCCGACAACGTCTTCGGAACCAGGCGAGCGAACAATAATACGGTGGCAGCCACCACCAAAGATTTCGACAGCGCGAGATAAGGTAGCCGAGGCGTCACAAAAAGCAGGCGTCTCTTTACGGCCGAGTAGGTCCTTGACGTGACCAAGCTCTACAGGCTGGTTTGTACGAGCGCGAGATACTATCTTGTCGACTTGGTCAAAGTCCGAGTCTTGTGGGCGAGTAAGGCCGGTAACGAGGAGGAGGTAGGCGTTGAGGTCGTCGTAGTCGAATTGGCCAATGGCCTGGCGGGAGTCGGCTGACTGGCGGATAAGGATGACATTGGGCGCACCAGACTCGATCAGAAGCTACAGATATGTCAGACAGAGCTTCAATGCGACATGTGGACGTGTTGTCGTACCTTGGTAGCAGCCTCAATGGTGCTATCTACTTCGACGAAGCGAACCTCGTCGGGAACCAGAATCTCTTCTAGGGCGATGGTGCGCCAGTCGCGTCCAGCGAATTTAGGAAGAGCGTCATCCTTGCGGCCGACAGGCGGATTGTTAATCAGGTCCTGAATGGCCTGCTGCGACAAGGACGGGTTGCGTTGTCGTGGAGAGTTTGGAATGCCGCGCTCGCTGAATGATTGGCGGTGCGACGACATGTCTCTACTGTCTCTCCTAGGAAGAGGAGATCGTAGTGGAGATCCGAAGTTCGTCTGCTTGAAAGAGGGCGATGATGCGCTTGTGTCTATATTCTGGACCATGTTGTTTGGGAAAGATAATGCAAATGGCAAGCTGCACCTGCCTCCCACGCTTTGGTTGCTGCCGTGCGTCACACTTCCACGCCCCCACTTCTCCACATCTCTCGGGACACTTTTGACAGTCAGGGGTTTGAAACAGTCGAAAGGCAATTATTAGTTGCTAAATATTCTTGACACAATCGAGCTACATTCAAGCCACGTTCAAATTGTCTCTCCACGGACACTCTTTTCTCAAGCAACATCTCGCTCCACGATTGACTTCCTCTCAAGCAAACCTCCGCTCCAGCAAAATGGTGATATATCTTCGATACCTTCGTGTTGCTCATGAGTCAGCAACATCTTTCGGCCATCAATCGTTCTTTCTCAATAGTTAGCACAATCATCTCCCGCATCTTCTGCTCTCATCCTCGTTGGGAGCATGCTCGTGGTATCTTGAACACATCCCCTTCAACCATGGCTTACAAGCTCCAACGTCTCCTCCAATGCTAGACACCCTGCCAGCATGTGCACATCCACTGCAGAATGCCCTGTCGCAAACCTCGCACTTCTCACTACTGAGCCCTGGCTTGAGCAGTTCTCTGCAAGACTCACACGCTTTCGTCGTTTGCCAGCTGTTAGGTCGCCACGGTAGAAACGAGTGTCTGTCCAGCGACTCGAGTCCTGGTCTCTTGAGCTTGACAACCAACTCCCGAAGGAACCGGGGGTGCCATTCGTCTTTGTGGCTCTCGAGCAACTTGTCTGTCTTCTTGTATGCGAAAAGGTCGAGTATCAGCTTGCGCATCGGGGCATTGTCACGGACCGTATCGTAAAGAATCCATGTGTCGGACGGTGTAGGAACCGAGTTGGTGCTCTCAGAGAGTCGTGCTATCGTGTCAACGATGTGATTGCAGAGCGCAGTTGTCATGAGCTTGTCCGCAAGCGCGTATAGATCGAGCAGCAGGAAATACTTGGGTGACCCTGCTGTGTTGCGCAAATCACCGTCCGTATGGGTCATTGGGTGCTGTACAGGTGACGTGTGACCCGGCGCAACCAGCATAGCATGCATGCGTTGATGTCTTGGTTCGGTGTGGCAGTTTCCAGGCGTAGGAGTGGTCAGAGAGCCCGTGTACAGCCACCATAGAAACCACTCGAAGGTTTCTGGCTTCTCTTCAGGCAAATGCACTGTTTGATCGAGGCCCTCGGCGAATGCGCCGTTCAACGCGGCCGAGAAGAACGGTGACTCGGCAGTCAGAAGGTCTTTGTGGATGGTGTAAGTCGTCTGCCCTTGGCCTCGTGAAAGCGAGTCTGGTGCATGCTGTCCACCAACCACAATCGTTGCGACATCACGGAAGCTCTTGAAGTTCGTTCGAATGTTGCCGCGCGCTGTAGGATGGATGGGTGTAGGCGCATATCGTACTCCATTTCCACGTAAAGGTGTATCCACCTGCACGGGTGTACAAGGATCGGAGGAAGTCGTCATTGCTTTTGTGTTGTGTTTGATCCTATATTGGTGTTGAGGTGTTGAATGTTGGTGTGCCCTTAAAGCAACCAAAGAAGTAGACAGGAAAAATCTCTGCCAGGTGATGGCAGGTGTCAGTTGAGAAGGTAGGTAAAACAAACGAGTGTGAGGTGCCGTCCGAATGCCAACGCCAGCAAACCCGAAACACAGGATGTGATATCAGGAGTGTGATATGTTGAGCAAACGACCAGGCAGATCCCGCACGTGAGAGACTCCTTTAAATCAATCACAAATGATGCTCATGACTTACCGTCGCATGCGTTGTGTGCTTTGTCCACCACAGATCATGTTTGCTGAATTGTCCGAAAGCGGAAATTTCTTGAGAATCGCCTCAAGCTTCTGGCCAGGCGTCGCGACGAAAGTGTCTGTTCGAAAATGAATCGAACAAGCTTCTTCTCAAGGTTAACATCTCGCACTGTACATTTTATGTCAATATCTGTAGACTTGCTCATCATCATCGATCATGTTCAAAATCTTGTATTACGGGCATCCTATCACAAATCACCGTGCGATGTTGGAAAACCGGGTGCTAGGTGAACAATGGCTTGTGGCATTGGAATGTGTCGTACCTGCTTCTCCTTCTTGCGGCACTCCGAATCTGGCCAACAGCGTGCCTCTACTAAAAATACATTCCAAGTCTGCCTTTTGACTGGTCCTTTCGTCAACTTTTTCATGCCAAATCCGCTCCTACTGACGGATGCGGTTTGGTGGTCATTTCGCCGGAAAAATGGTTTCGTTTCGCATTTACTTTTGACCCGCCTGAACCTGGCCTGTTAATCGTGTTAGTCGGCTCTCTCGAATATTGCACAAATTTTGGGTTACTGACCAAGACGAGAATAGAGCATGAAGAGCGCCATTTGGTTGCACTCCTGTGTACCAGTGACGGTAACAAGACGCTCGTTGCTGTTGTCTTGAGGCTCATTAATCTTGATGACACTTCCACTGAGCTGGCGTATCTCGTTGATCTTTGCACCGCCCTTTCCGATGATAGCGCCGACCATGTCGTTGGGGATGAAGATCTGTTGAGTTAGAGGCTGGCCGGGTACCATGCCTTGCATGGGCTGCTGAGGGGGACCTGCGTGTGCGGCAGTTGCAGCAGCAGCAGGCTGAGCAGGGTAAGCAGCGGCGTGAGGAGCCGGAGCGTGAGGGCCTGCGCCGATGTACGGCTGTCTGGGCGATGCAGCAGGGTAGTGAACAGGTGCTTGAGGGTGCACGGGAGTAGGTGCGCCGCCGTAAGGGTGTTGTTGCTGCATGCCATAGCCAGCAGGAGGGGCACCACGCTGGGGAGGAGGCTGGCGACGGAAGTGGTCTGGAGGTCCCCATTGTCCACCAGCTGGCTGAGGAACATAAGGAACAACTTGCATACCTCCGGGGACAACACCGGCGGGAGCACCACTGCGAGTAGCGTATGCTGAAGCTGCAGGACCACCGAAACGCTCGGAGAGCTGCTCAACGAGGGTGCTACCAACGTAATAAGTCGCAATGTGGACAGCGTCAGCCACACCCAAAACAACGAGCGAACGTTCAGTCGACAGAGGCAGGCAAGAGTCGGATGCATTCAAGCGAGCGCCAGAGGCTTCCTGAATCTCACGGATTCTGACACCTCCCTTGCCGATGATGGAACCGATGAGGATGTGCGGGATGAGAAGACGGAGGGGGTAAGTCTTGGACTGGGGAGTCGAGGGCGCTTCAAGAGGCTCGTTGTTTAGTGTGCGGATGATGAGACCGAAGGCCTAGCAGTGTGTTAGTCATGGTTCAATAAACAATCTAAAACCAACGTTACCTTTGCAACAGCATCGACGAGGCCGCTAACGGTCAAGACACGTTCAACAGCGCCGCGCGAATAATCACTGACGGTACACTTAGCTCCGCTCATGCGACGGATTTGAGTAACATTCTCTCCACCCTTTCCGATCACGGTAGCAGCTTCGGCACTAGAGATGATAGCTCTGATGTGCAGCCAGTTGCTCTCATCCTGCTGTTGTGTAGAGTACTGATCTTGACCACCAGCTGATGCGCCGTTAGCGGCAGTGGATTGGACGGGCTGGGTCTCGAGCACTTGAGTAGCCGAAGGCATTCCAGCTGGGGGAGCATCAAGCACGACCGTGTCTGCGTGGGAATCCGAAGGGCCTTCGTTTGATTCATCGTCTGCGGTAGCGGCAGTGGGAGCCAAGGGCTCTGGGTCGGACTTGACATCGGCGGCGGAAGGCGAGGCGGGAGCGGCCTCGTGAATGGGAGCCTCGTCCTTGACTACCTTGTCAAGGGCAGGTCTCTTGGCGTCGGGCTGGTCGGTAGGGCCGTTGGGCGAGGAAGGCTCCTCGAGGGGGCGCTTTTGCGAAGGCGCAGTTGCGGGGACTGGAGAGGCCGACATGTTTGCTGAAGAATCAAGCGTGTACAACAACAGTCACGCTACGACGAGTGGATGCGGGAATCTTCTGTATAGCTCCTTATATTCGCGGCTTTTACGTACACTTGGGGGAGTGTGCTGGAGTCCAAGGAAAACGTGATCGGGATGGACGGGGCGGAGGGCGCTCGAGATGGGGATCGTGCAGAGATGGTGGTGCTGATATGAGAAGCGGAAAATGGTGGTGGTGCTGGTGAGTACGGGTGATAAAAGTGCTCGGAAGAGATATCGGCTAGTCAAAGATGACAGTAGCTGTTATCTGGATGTCTGGTGCTGCGAGTTTCTGGCGAAAGGCTGTGGGCAGGTGCAGCGAGTATAACAACACTCTGGTGGGTGGTGTAGTGAAGGACGCGCCCTGAGAACAACTGGGGAACCCCTTGCGCAACTGAACGGACAGAGAGTGTGAGAAAAGGTCCTGCCAAACCTGTATGCTGCGATCGAAGCTGGGTCGATGGCGATGGGTTTGATAGACGATGAATTGATGATACGTAAAGGAGTCGAAGATGGAGGTGCGACGACGAACGAACCAGGGCAACGGCGAATGACAGCTCGCTTGAATCTAGCTCTTGGCGCTCCGACCACGCGCGTAACAAACTCCCTTGCGACTTTGCGCCCTCACTGCTCGACAACCATACGCCAATCAAATGTGTCCTTCGAGGTAGTACAAGATTGTTCAATTGTCAAGGCTATCCATCTTGTACAGCAAACGTTGTACTCCAGGGTGCCGATCTGAGAGTTACCTGTTGGACCAGATCACAGGAACAATCTCACTGCGCCTTGAGGATACCACAGCGCCACATTTGTACTACCCGTTGTACTATCCATTGTACTATCCAGCTTTCCCAGTTCTCAACCAGATGCCAATCTGGAGATTACCATGCTGTAGGTCTCTCAGGGAATCTCTCTTCCGGGTGTACAACTTTCGAAGACTGTTGTACTCGATCAACTGCACTGTTGTACAAGGCCCGAAGAAGTATATGCGAATTGTCGCTAGTGACTACCTATATGTAGAGTCGCTTGTAAACTGTCGGAAAGGTGGACGGCATTTGTGCTGCGGAGTAGCAGCCAATAACAAGCTGCAATACCGACCTGACGCAACAAGCAACTGATGATTCGAGATGTTGTGCATAAATCAACTGATGGCAATTGGATCGTCGGGTGGAATATGTAGGAGTCTCGAGATATCGCGAGACTTGGCATAGGGAATCTCCTGATATTCACCATCATCACGAGCACAACTATGCTGAAACCGGTAAGAAACCATGACCGAGAAAATGATATATCAAGGAGTGCTCCTACAAGTGACCCAAAAGTATACTCTTTGAATATTGCAAACATCATTAAAGCAAGACGCACACGCAACAGGACATGGCAGCAGATATTGGCCTTTGGCAGATTGTTCACGGAACAGAGAAACAGAAGACAGAGCCCAAGAGGGACTACATCTCAGCGCTCTGGTCCGAGTACAAACGTGAGCCTCTTCAAAGAAACTCTGAAGCAATAGACTGACCAAACCAAGGCGAAAAGTCGGACAGGGTGCTGGGTCACATAGTTGGCGAGATAGCTGCTCAGAGTCCGACCGAGCAAGAGCAACTTCGTCGACCGTCTTTGACAAGAATGCCAGCTATGTGTCGTAACAACTCGATCGACTCAAGCATTGACTCGGAAGCTGCAGCAAAAGCATCGGTGGTCGTACCTTCTCCAGCAACAGGAGATGAACAGCCCAGAAGAAAGAGTTGGTGGAGACGATCATCGTCTAGTCCACAAGACATGGAGAACTTCATCCACATGGCATTCGCAGTGTCCTGAGAACTGGCTCGGTGGCTCGAATTATGACATTGATGATAACGATTTCATTGAGACGGAAGTTTGGGTGAAACGGGCGACATGATAGGTGTTGGCTGGATTGGGTCTCGGATAGCATAGTGCAGCTCTCACAAACAATGACAGACGATTTTCCGGAACGTGTGAAAGTTGCAATTCGCTGTGGTTTGAGTCATTGTGAAAGTGTTGGTAGAAGGTTCGGGATGATTGTTGTAAAAGTCTCACTCTCACCCTTGTGAAAGTGGTCAGAGCGCAGGAACGTCACAACGTCGGGGCTGAATTGAATTATTGTCAATCGTCAAGTTACACTTCCCGAGTATCACATACCAGCTGGAGCCAGTGTTGCCGTCTACTTTTACAATCTGAGGTGATTCAGTTCATCTTAGCCCACGCAACTCGGATCTTTGCCTGCCTACCCGCCGCCTCGCCATCGCATACGCCGCTCTCGCAGATTCATCGACAAACAAGTTATTGCAGCCCGTGGCTTTGATTAGTACCATGGCTCAACCCACCCAACTCGCATGTACGCACCCTCCTTCTGGAACAAGAGATGGTCACGAAACTAATGCGACACAGATCGCACGGCTAAGGGCGTTGGCATCCTGAATGCCGCGCCTGCATATGAAGCGCTCCCAGGCTTCACGCGGCCAGAGGGCAACCTCCGCTGCTGTGTCTACTCGCCCGACGGCCGCTTCTTCGCCTGGGCCTCCCCCGACCAGTATGTCGGACATGTCCTTCCATTGCCGTCTCTCTTTACTGACTGATCGTCAGGGTGACAGTTGTCGACGCGGCTCAAGGCCACACAATCACCACTCTGCCCACCCAGAACGTCTTCGAGCTGGGCTTCTCTCCCCTCGGCACTTACATCATCACCTGGCAGAGACCCACCAAGGACGAGAACGGTGATGCCGTCAAGAACCTCAAGGTCTGGCGTACCGTTGACGACGAGGCCACCCGCCAAGTTGTTGGCCAATTCGTGCAGAAGAACCAGACTGGCTGGAACTTGCAATACACTCTCGATGAGGAGTTCTGTGCTCGCGCCGTCACCAACGAGGTGCACTTCTACAAGACGTCCGACTTGGGTACCGTCCACAACAAGCTGCGCGTCGAGGGTGTCCAAGACTTTGCTCTGTCCAAGGGTCGCAATGCCAACATTGCTGTCTTCGTGCCTGAGCGCAAGGGCATGCCTGCCCAGGTCAAGGTCTTCAACGTCCCCCATTTTACCTCGCCTGTCTCGCAAAAGACTTTCTTCAAGGCCGACAAGGTCCAGCTCAAGTGGAACAACGAGGGCACCAGCTTGATCGTCCTGGCCCAGACCGATGTCGACAAGACCAACAAGAGTTACTACGGCGAGACCAACATGTACATCCTTAGCTCCAGCGGTGCCTTTGACTCGCGCATCACTCTGGGTATGCCTAACCCCTCTACTTTGGTTACTTGAACATATCGCTGACCTATATTCTAGACAAGGATGGCCCGATCCACGATGTCTCCTGGTCGCCCAACTCCAAGGAATTTGGTGTCGTCTATGGTTACATGCCTGCAAAGACGACCATCTTCAACCAGCGTGCTGTCGCTCAGCACAGCTTCAGTCTGGGTCCTCGCAACACTATTATTTTCTCCCCTCACGGTCGCTTTGTCATTGTCGCTGGTTTCGGCAACTTGGCTGGTACCATGGACATCTACGATATGGAGAAGAACTACCAGAAGGTTTCAACCATCGAAGCTAGTAACGCTAGCATCTGCGAGTGGTCTCCTGACGGCCAGCACATTCTGACCGCCACTACCAGCCCTCGTCTGCGTGTCGACAACGGTATCCGCATGTGGCATGTTTCGGGTTCATTCCTGTATAACGAGGAGATGAGCGAGCTGTACCACGTCACCTGGCGTCCCGAGCCCATCGAGAAGCACCCTCTTGGAAACCCTCTTGCAAACGTTCCTGCTCCTCACTCGTCGGCCGCTGCTCATCTCGCTACCAAGAAGGCTCCTTCCAAGCCTGTTGGTGCTTACAGACCCCCTGGTGCTCGCGGATCTTCCACTCCTCTGCACTTCAAGCGTGAGGATGAGGGTGGTGCTGCCTTCATCAACCAAGGCATTTCTTCCGCTAACATCGGTGCCAATGGCTTTGGATCTCGCCCTAGAAGACGTGAGGTTCCTGGTGCCGAGACTACCGACTCCTCCACGCCTGGTGCCGCTCCTGGCGGTGGCGTTAGCTTGGCTGGCGCTGATGGCGACGAGAACCTTAGCAAGGCTGCTCTCAAGAACAAGAAGAAGAGAGAGGCAAAGAAGGCCAAGGAGGCAGAGGCCAAGGCTTCCGGTCTTGCGCCCGAGGCCAACGGTGATGGTCAGCAGCGCAGAGAGCGCAGCAGATCAAAGTCTGGCCAACACGGTCCCGTCCGCGGTCAATCCCACCGTGGCGATGCCCCTGCCACTCCCGCCAAGCAAGCACCCGCTGCCCCTGCACCCGCCCCTGAGGTCACCGTCAGCAGCCCCGCTGTCGAGTCCACCCAAGACAAGAAGATCCGCGCTCTGTTGAAGAAGCTCCGCGCCATCGACGACCTCAAGATGCGTCAGGCCGGAGGCGAGAAACTCGAAAACACCCAGGTATCCAAGATCTCGACCGAGGAGGGTGTCCGCAAGGAGCTTTCTGCTCTTGGCTACAACGAGTAGAATTGTTCGTGAAGCGAACGCGGAAAAAAAAAGTCAGAAAAGATCTTATACACAGAGTATAAAATACAAAAGTCCGATAACTTTTCTAGTGAGCCATAAAGAAAAAGAAAAAAGTTTAGATTTTTGTTCATGATGGAAATGCGAAAAATGATCTCTGCCCTTCCTTCTATTGTATTGTGCGAGCGTGTGATATGCTTTGATGTTGACAGTCAAATTTAGCTCTCAGCACTGCTGATGACAGATTGAATTATCGATTATAATGCACATCACTTGTATCGTCTACACATGATCATGGAACACCGAGGAACAATTCTTATTCCAAACCTACTTGTGGTTATCTAATCAAACATTGAGCTAACCCAAGGCTTCCACCACGACTCTACACCTTCAGGGTAATTCCAACCGGTCCAGTTGTAGTTGCCCAGCGCCCAAGTATCACCAACACCCTGTCCACCACTGCGAATCCTATAACTTCCAGCCAAACTCCACATAGCCCAAGAAACATTATTCTGCACCGTGAAATCCTTCAAACAATTCATCAAAGTATTGTTCAGCAGCGTGACATCCTGCGCAGCTCCGAATTCTGAAATGATAACAGGAGTGTTTCTGACAGCAGGATGGCAGTTTTGGGTAATGTTGCAGGCGGGTGGTGGTGCCATTCCGATTGCGTTGAAACCGGCATTGTAGAGTTCTGCGAAGACGATGGGGCAGGATCCCGTGTCGAGGTCTTCGGACATGCTGTATAAGTGGAGTTCGTAGACTACTTTGTTGGCCCAGGGGTGGCTGGCTAGATCGAAGATGATGGGTTCTCTGCGGAGGCCGTCGCGGATGGCATCGCATTTGTAGCAGGGTGCGGTGTTGAGGTTTTTGCCTTGGATTAGGGCGGAGAGATCTTGGTCGTATTGCATTCCTGACCATGTTACCAAAAGGTCTGGGTTTGATTCGTGGATGGCGTCGGTGGCTGCTGTGTAGTTGCCTACCAGCGTTACCCAATTGTAACCGAGGGTGGAAGTGGGAGCGGTCTCGTTGATGGCGCGGCGGAGTTCGTTGCGTAGGGACATGGAGACGACGTTGTTGTGCTTTGTGGCCCATTGGGCTACGTATTGGAGACCGCGTTTCCAATTTGCGACGGGGAAGTTGTAGTCGTCGAACCAGGCGTTACCATCTGTGTTGTTGCAGCACCATTGTGCTTTGCCGACGTGCACGTCAGGATGGATGAAGATGTTCTTAGACTGGGCGACTTGAGCAATGTGGTCCCAGATCTCGAAGCGGGTGGTGTCTCTGTTGAAAGTAGGGTTCTTGGCGATTATCTCGTTGGTCACCTTGGTGCTGTTCTCCTGTCAGTATGATTCTTAGGGGTTGGGTTCGGTATGACTTACCCATTCTCATAGCCCAGGCCATTGATCATAGCAATTTCCAAGCCCACGTCGGAGCCATTTCTCTCGTAGATTTGGTCCACCATCTCAATGGCATATGTCAGGCGGATGAAGTTGAACCCTACACTCTCGACTTGAGATAGAATGTCCTCAATAGATGCCCACTCAAGGCCTTCAGGGACCATGGTCTCGCCGCTGCCAGGCCAGTTGACTCCAGCAAAGGTTTGGGCCTCGCCTTTAGTGTTGACGATATCGCGACCTTGAGTGCTGAAAGGCCCATACGGCCATGATCCCGATGTATTTGTCGATTCTTGACGTCCATAAACAAAAGACGAAACTCCATCTCTTTCCGGCAACAATGCACCAGATACTTCTACACAGAATGTAGACACACCAGCAATTGCGGCGAGCAGATTGGTAGAGAAAAACATTTTGATGATCGCTCTTTCCTACTCCAATCGACCTACCGTGGAGGGGACTTCACTCTATACTTATACCTACAACCTCTTCGCCTGATATCTCGTGTTGACCTTGCTCCTCATGAACCTCGTCGGCCAAATTGTCTATACCCCTCATTGTATATTAGCCGGCTGCGACGATCTGCATCCTCCAAAGGGCTTGGCTGGACAGCACTTTTGCAGGGTGGCAGTGGGAAAAGAGGGAAGGTTTGGAGATTCTTGGTGGCTGAGCCGATGATGCTGTGGTATGAAGCAAGGTTCGATCTCGGTAAGAAATCACCCGTTGGTGCCATGTGGGGTGCAGATGGGGAAAGCTTCTCGGATGTGGAGGGGATCGTCTTCCGAGGTGGTTGGTATTGTGGTCAGTTCGCGAAATGATAGAGTAATCAAGCAGCTAGGTAATTGACCGAATTGTGAGATATCATTGACATTGTACATATACAGCATAAAAGAATCGAACATTAGGCTCAGATACCATCAGACGGCAATTCTTTGTCCCATACTGCTCAGAGGCAGCTCATCAACCACCAATCCGTCAAGACCTTGACCTGCAACTTGCGGTTTCCTGACAAGTCTATCTGCCATACGATCGGGCATAAGCTCGGGAGTCACGGCTCTCATCTCTGGTGTTCTGGGGAGTCTGTCTGACATGCGGTCTGGTACGAGCTCGGGAGTGATTGGACGTTGGACAGGCGTGTTGACAGAAAGTTTTGCAAATGCGGGAGATGGCGAAGGAGGTAATCTATCTGACATCTTCTCCAAGATTGGCTCAGGCGTTACTGGTCGTTGTGTGTCTGCCTTTGTGTTGTGCACTGACAGAGTCTTGCTCGTGTTGTTGAAAGATGTGGGTGATGTGGGTGTGGAGCTTGATGTAATCACGAAAGGAGAAGATGATTTCGGCGAGCGAGGACTGTCAAGCTTCTCAATGATCGAGTCACGCTTCGAAGTGGTGATGCTGATGTCTGGTAGGGTCTGAGTGAAGCCTTGTGTTGATGCGACTTGCTCAATGGACTTGAAGTACTATTCCAGACCCGTCAGAATTGGTTTGTGGTACAATGAAGTTGTTTGACTTACCTTGACAGTCTTGACTTGCAACTCTAGTGTGGCATCATCATCAGCGACGATCATCGCATGAGGATGTAGCTGTAGGCTCGACAGTGTCCACATGTGATTGACACCTCCTTCAATACACTTCTGGAGAGCCAGAGCCTTGTGTGAGCCAGTGATGATGATGACGACCTCTCTTGCATCTAGGACTGTCTGTACGCCGACCGTCAGGGCCATGCGAGGTACCTTGGCGATGTCGTTGCCAAAGAACCTCGAGTTTGCGACAATAGTATCATATGCAAGCGTCTTAACTCTGGTGCGAGATGCAAGACTTGACCCGGGTTCGTTGAAGGCAATGTGACCATCGGGGCCAATTCCGCCCAGGAACAGCTCAATCCCACCTGCGCGCTTGATCTTCTCTTCATAGGCAATACATTCAGCCTCGAGATCATGTGCGTTGCCGTTCAGGATGTTGATGTTTGATGGCAAAATGTCGACGTGTGAGAAGAAGTGTCTGTACATAAAGCTGTGGTAAGACTCTGGGTGCTCGCGAGGCAGACCGACATATTCGTCCTATGAAACAATGGTTAGTTCCATATTGGTTGGTCGTCGATGTAGTACATCAAGGGAAAAAGCCTACTTACCATGTTGAAGGTTACCACATCGCGGAAAGAAATGTCACCATTCTTGTGACGCCTAACCAAATTCTTGTACACACCCTCAGGCGAACTGCCTGT
>ERZ794946.586-NODE-586-length-13908-cov-3.871147_pt1 | contig 13908 bp, 5 predicted proteins | sample MGYA00433072_ERZ794946 | MGnify/ENA primary metagenome ERZ794946 (study PRJEB30137, sample SAMN04331413) | food metagenome | isolation source: Y3 must sample point D1 replicate A | place: Australia: South Australia | collected 2014 ...
TACTAAGTTTAACACGGTACCATCAGAGAAAGCACAGCGGTTCGAAACGTAGTCACTATCTCCGACAAAATGTAAAGTCACGTGCGTGCATCACAGTGATAGAACACATCTCAAATAAAGACGTGCACCGGTGTAATATCTGACAATTACACACAGTTTTTGTTCATTTAGCCATATCTGATAGCGTACTAACACATATACTCCCAATAACACGATTACAGATATTTGACTTCTGGGACTCGGCATACTCACTCTTAGTTGTCACGTGAGTCACGTGCCGTAACTTGCGAAAAAAGTTTGTCAGTTTGTCTGTCTTAAGCATCATCTAATTTTCGGAGCTATTCACAACTGCTTATTCAATCCAAAAGGCACACTAGACCACCCACCCAACGACATGGATCTAGACAGTAACAAGCTCAGAACAGACATTTTGTCACTTAAAAAACTTAATATCAAGAAATACCCGAAACTCATAAAGTTAAAAGACACAGAAACTAACTTTTTTCGTAGTATCATAAGATCTGAGCTCATCAATACAAATAACATTATTGATGTTAATGAAAAATGGGACAGAAGTATCAAAAACTTGAATAAAGGAATAAACTCAAAGGAGTATGTTGAACCAAAGATACTATCTTTGCTGAACATGGAACACATAAATATCTTCAACAATGAAGACGATAAACAAAGTATAAACAGAATAAGTGGAAAATCAGTGGGTAATTTGGATACTTTGGACTATGACTTGTTTAAGAAAGTTCTTCTTAAGAACAAGAAGTATTACGATAAAAATCAAATTCACTTGAATAGATTCGGGGAAGATAATAATAAAAAATCTTTCAAAAAGCAACGTAAGCTTTATGGTCATGTAAGAGTAGGAAAATTATCTAATTCCTTGATCAAAGTTCTGGGAATGGATAAAAAAGATGATAAAGAAACCTTTCCATACTGGTGTAAGTTGAAATACGGATTCAACAATAAATTGAAAGATAACATTACGTTGAACAAAGAGAAGGGTATAATAGACTATGAAAACGGTAATCAATACTGTACATTCACAAAGGCCAATAACGAAGACGCTGACGAATTAAAGTTATTTGGCTCTAGCCAATAGTTTAGTTTTCTATTATATAGTTGATTTAATAGTGAAGAAGTTGCATGCTTTTATACAAGACCGTTTATACCAATTATAAGACATTTATTAGTTGTCACGTGTTGAGCACGTGTTAATCACGTGTTTTTGTGCGTACCCATTTGTTTACCATTTATTCTTTTTCAAATTTTTCATCTCTTGCCATAAGAAATTTGAAATCAAATTAATATATATGGTTGCTTGATACCAACTCATAGAACTATAATTTAGAGCTAAAAACAGTTTGCAAAAGCCACGAAAACAGAAATATCTATTACTATTTAAAATAAAACTAAATAATATCAAGTAATGAGAAAAGCCGTTAATTATAAAGAAGATAATGAATCAGATATAGACAACGAATACTTAGTTTCGGATGATGAACTTCTAGAGGAAAGTGGATCTTCTGAAGATGACAATTATGTTATTGATTCTTGGATGCAAGATATGACTAAAGACTGGTGGAAAGAAAGAAAAGACAGATTTATGTACTCCTCTAAAAATATGAAGAAACTGGGACTAACAGATAAGCAGATGCTCAAGAGATACAGAATGCTTTTAAAGATATCGCCATATTTTTTGAAGTTCATAAAACCATTAGGCCATTCAAATAAGCAAATATATCAACTTTGTCAGGAATTTGAAAAGAAAATCAAGCTTAAATCAAACAGCAAGCATACTAAATCTAAGAAAAATGGCTCAAAAGATTATAATGTTTCAGATGAAGAAGCTGAAGATATGGATAATGATGAAGAAGATGAAGAGGAATTTGAGGTGGATGAAATTGTAGATCATGAGTTTAACGGTTTTTTTAGTGAAACACCTAAGTATATTAACAACACACAGTTAAGAGATTATCAAATCAAAGGTTTAAATTGGATGGTTCAGCTTCACAAAACAAACTTATCTGGGATTTTGGCAGATGAAATGGGTTTGGGTAAGACTTTGCAATCCGTTTCATTTTTGGGATATTTAAGAGAATGTGAAGATATAGACGGTCCATTTTTGGTTATTGCACCAAAGTCTACTTTACAAAATTGGCAAAGAGAATTTGAAAAATGGACACCTCAGGTTAAAACACATATTTTACAAGGTGAAAAGTCTTATAGATACAAATTTATCCACGATGTGCTTTACAACTGTAAATTCGATGTTTTGATTACTTCATTTGAAATACTTATGAAAGAAAAAAACGCCTTAAAGAGATTCTTATGGAGATATATTGTCATAGATGAAGCACATAGAATCAAGAATGAAGAATCCTTATTTTCAAAAACAATAAGGAGTTTCCACAGTCTGAACAGATTGTTGGTCACCGGTACTCCTCTTCAAAACAACTTGCATGAACTTTGGGCTTTGCTAAATTTCATATTACCGGATATATTTGAAAATTCAGAAGTCTTCGATGAGCAATTCAATCAGCAATCTACTGAAGACGATCAACAAGATACTAAAGAGGATAATGAGGTTGTTAAACAATTGCATTCTATTTTGTCTCCATTTTTGTTGAGAAGAATTAAATCTGATGTAGAAAAGGCGTTATTGCCCAAGATAGAGTCAAACGTCTATGTTGGAATGACAGATATGCAAAAGAAGTGGTATAAATTATTACTAACCAAAGATATTGATGCGTTAAATACTAATGGGAACTCTAAAGAGTCAAAGACAAGATTACTTAATATAGTGATGCAATTGAAGAAATGCTGTAATCACCCTTACTTATTTGATGGGGCTGAGCCAGGTCCACCATTTACATTGGACCAACATTTGATTGATAATTCTGCTAAAATGATTGTTTTAGATAAATTGTTGGAACTAAAGAAAAAACAGGGTTCAAGAGTATTGATCTTTTCTCAAATGTCTAGACAATTAGACATCTTGGAAGATTTCTGCTTTTTGAAAGACTACAACTACTGTAGAATTGATGGTCAAACAACACATGAGGATAGAATCCAATCTATAGATGATTATAATGCTCCAGACTCTGATAAATTTATTTTCTTATTGACAACTAGAGCAGGTGGTTTGGGTATTAATTTGGTCACCGCTGACACTGTAGTTATTTATGATTCTGATTGGAATCCACAAGCTGATTTGCAAGCCATGGACAGAGCTCATAGAATTGGTCAAAAAAAACAAGTATATGTATATAGGTTAATAACTGAAAATGCTATAGAAGAAAAGATTATAGAAAGAGCAAAGCAAAAGCTGAGATTAGATCAATTGGTAATTCAGCAAGGCTTGAAAAAGAAACCAAAAGATGAGGATAATGCACTTGGTAAGAATAAGGGCGAACTGTTGAATATGATCCAGTTTGGTGCTGATGAAATTCTTGGTGGAGAAGATCAAACTGCAGATGATGGAAATGGTACCAAAGTTAAAAAGTTTTCAGCAGAGACTGTTGATATTGAGGAATTATTGAAAAAATCAATGCAAAAAACAGAAGAACTGAACAAGAAGTTTGATTCATTGGGTTTGCAAGAGATTCAAAATTTCAATGGAGCAAGCGATCAATCAACTTATGAATGGAACGGTGTTGACTTCCAAAAACAAAAAGATGAAAATAACTTATTTAAGAAGTACGGCCATCTAGCAGAACAACATATGACCAGGGAAAGAAAGAAGAGAAATGATATTAACTACGCTGAAGATGGTACAAATAGGGATTCGCCTATGAATAGCGTTGATTACAAAGCACCTAAGTATCCAGTAATGTATGACTTCCAATTTTATCCGAAGGAAATCCATGATCTATATGACAAGGAAATGGCTTACTATAGAAAGATGAATAAGTATAAAGTAACTAAAGACTTTATCAGAAACAAGTATGAAGATGAAGAGGAAGAACTTGATAGTGATGTTGACTTTATTGGGGACAAAGATGAGGACGAAGAAGAAGAAGAAAAGGATAAATCTATAACCCAAGACGTTTCCTTAAGTAAAAATGAGGATAAAGCCGATCCTTCTTCCATCAAGACTAAAGAGAACTGCCCTCCTGGTAGTTACTTTGTTGATGGCGATTACATAACAGAAAAAAACTTAATGATTAAAGAACAAGAGATAATTGATAATGCTTCTGAGTTCTCTGAAGAAGATAAAGTCAACAAAGAATTGTTGTTGTCTAAAGGTTTTAGTAATTGGACCAGAAGAGATTTCTCCATGTATGTACACAATTTATCTAAATTAGGTAGAACTAATTCAGATCAATTGAAAACCAAAATTCCATCTAAGACCCCAGAAGAAGTTGAAGAGTACACAACAGTATTCTTTGAGAGACTTGATGAATTGGAAAACTATGAAAAGATCAAGCAGAGTTTAGATGATGTTGAGAAAAAGATTAAAAACAAAGAGTTAAAGTATGCTTCATTTAATAACTTCATGAAACGTCATATTAACAACAAAAACCTAATCAATGAATTGCCGATCCCATACATTGTGAACACTGCTAAAAGAACTTACAATGAATTGGAAGACAGGTTTTTGTTGATAAAACTATATGAAAGGGGAGGAGAATATGAAACTAAAAAAATGTATCAACATTTAAAAGCATGTATACTAGGTGAACCGTTGTTCTCTACAGATTGGTATTTTGTAACAAGAACAGAGAGTGAATTAGGCAGAAGAGTAAACAACTTGTTGATGATGATCAAAAAGTCTGAAGAAGCCATTCAACTACAAAGTGGTGAAAAAAGACCATTGGATAACAAGGACGATATAGACAATACCAAGAAGATTAAGAAAGAGTAGTTTTTTCTTAACTTTTAATGACTGCAATTTGCAATGAAGAAATAGAAACGAGATAGAAACTTTTTATGATATATACATTTCTCCTGTTTCAGGGTTAATCTGGATAGTTTTATCATCTTTGGCATACTGACCAGACAGCTTAGCGTTTTTTGAAATATCTTTGCTTAGTTTATTAACAAAAGCCTCCCCATTAGGACCTTGTGTAGGATACTTGTTATTAACATTGAAATCGTTTTTATTTTTAACAACTGTTTGTTCTTTAGGTTTTGAAGCTCTTAGTCTGGCATATTTTTCTATCAACTCTTTATTATTTAATACAGCCTCAGCAGCTCTTCTTCCAGCTATTTTGATATTTTTACCGTATCCTTTACCCAGAACAGACCCATCACCTATTCTACATTCAACTTCTGCTAAAGAACCTTGTGGATCCGCTCTAGTGACAGGATGATAGTGTAAACCTAAGTTGGCGTACCCAATTAAAGAATAAAGTAACTTCTTACTGTTGGCATTACCTGTTTCGTATTCGGACCCACCACCTAGTTGAGCATTTGACAACATATTAGAACTGATTTGATTGAAATTGTCGTTATACATATTCGGATTACCTTGCATCATGCCATCTGCGGAGAAATTTGTTTTATTGTCAAGACTGTTAGATCCATTATCATATGGCATAACTGCATTGGAATAATCGTTTTTCATCTCGTAATTGTTCTTACCCATGTTAAGACTCTGTTCTACATTTTGTCTTATTTCATCTTTATATTTCTGTATCATTGGTGCCGATAACTTCTTCAACCATCTCTTGATTATAGGTAAGTTTTTCTTAGGATTTTCTTCGTATAACCCACCCAAATAAGCTTCAAATACATCAGATAAAAACTTATGTTTGGCTGTCTCCATGTTTACAGTATTTGTTTGGTCTATGTTCAACTTCAGCATCTTATGGAAGTTATACAAAATAGCCCATTGTCTGATGATCTCGTTGTTAATCAATTTCATTCTTAATACAGACATGTGGCCTTCGTTCATATGAGGAAACTTTTCATAGATGATTAAGGTCATTGTATAGTTTAAAATGGAATCACCTAAAAATTCTAACCTTTCGTTGTGTGAGTCAGCCTTGTCTCTGGCTGATAAATAATCCTTGTCTTTTATAACAGATTTATGTGTAAAAATTCTAGCTCTAATTCTTACATCTTCAAGTTCAGGTAACTTAGGTGGCCATATTCTTTCATTGTTAAGATCAACCTTCAAACTCTTTTTTACACTGACTGGAGCCATTGAGTTAGAGGTAGTTGGTTCAATTTCCATGTCCTCTTCTTCATCTGAAGAAGCTTCAACATTATCTAAGTTTTCCAATATGTTATTCTCATTAGATTCTGTATTCTTCATACGGTATTGTTTACCTAATTTGGGATTATTCTTTTTCAGTTCTTTCAAATCATTGAATTCTTCTTCTGTCAGCAATAAAGGTTGCATTTTTTCCTCAATAGACAGATTAGGATTGTGTGTAACTTTATCGAATTTCACACCATATGCATCTAGGTTACCATTTTTGTCATTTCCGAATAATGGCAATTTGTTCAGTTCAGCTAGCGAAACTATTTCAGCTGCCAGTCTCAATTTATATCTGGATAAAGAATGAATCAATTCAGGTGATTCATCAACTATTTCTTGAAAATCCTGCTTTAAAAATTCTTGATGCTCAAGAATATCAGGAGACAAATCCAAAATCGTTTTCAATGAAGATTTGAAATTATTCACGGCATGTTCCAATTGTATGACATCTGTAAAAGAGTAGACACTCTTCTTTTTATCCTGTAAATTCGATTCGCTCATCAGAAGCAGATTATGGTTATATATCGAGGATAACTGCCTTTGGGGAGGTTGAAGAAAGTATTTCAATTACTATATGGTCAATTTCACTTTTAAATACTGAAGAAAAAGAAACGGTGAAAAAAATGGAAAGTCCGAATGTCTTATATCCGCGAGCAGGGTAACAAAATAATACTTTCCTAAAACGGAAACAAACGGAAATATTAAAAATATAAATTCTTAAAGGAACAATATAAATACTCTAAATAAGCATAAAACACCATATGGTTGTGTCCTAGCTAAAAATATAGCAATTAATATCATATTTTGACTAAAAAATTACGACTTTCATACAGAAATCTCCTTGAAACCGCCGTTTTAGTCCCAAAAGTCCATGTTCGAAACAACTTTTAGTAGAATTTCGTATCCTCTTTTTTTTTTTTTAGGAATTTAACTCGCCATAGAGACCTAAATTCTAATGTTCCGAAGAGCATTTGCTGTCGGGGAAACATTTTAGTACCGGGATTTGTTGCCGCGGACTTGATTTAGGACCCCTTCAAGGTCAATATACATTCGGATATGTGATTTACATAAAAGAATTGGTAGCGGGATTTAAATTTAAGCCCAAAACGCTAAAATTTTAAAAACCTCAATTTCAGCACGTGACATTGTTTATCGGATATAAGAAATGAAGTTTTTCTCGTTGAAAATTAAAATGACATTTTGTATATACTGTATTAAGCTAATTCTTCAGCAAATCTATCTTGTATCTTGGCTAATAAAGATTCAAATTCCTTGTGAACTTCTTCTTCACCTCTGGAAGGTTCGTAGAATTTGGAACTAGAAACAGCATGTTTGACGTCGCTGGTCTTTTCACTTAATTTGGCCCAGGTAATTGATCCGTTGCTTCCAGATATGACTTTTTGGGCTTCATCGTGGTATAAAATAAAGGTCTTCATCATATCAAAGGTCTTCCAAATTGGACAGAATGCATCATAGGAAGAATAACCATTTTGTTGCAAGAAATCTTCTTTGATCAAAGATGATACATCAAGGGTGATCTTATCGTTATCAGATAAAGCAGACTTACCAACCAATTGAACAACTTGTTCTAATTCTTCGGCTCTTGATAAAATTTCCTTCATCTTGTCTCTCAATTGTGGGAATTCTGGGTAGTTAGAATCATAAAAGTTATTCAAAATATTGGTGTACTTTGAGTATGAAACAGCAGTGTTGATACTTGGGAAATGTTTTCTTTGTGCTAGTTTTTTATCTAAACCCCAAAAGACTTGGGTAATACCTAAGGTAGATGTGGTAACAGGATCAGAGAAATCACCACCAGCTGGGGAAACAGCGGCAACAATGGAAACAGAACCAATTCTGTTTGGAGAACCTAAAACAGAGGCCTTACCAGCTCTTTCGTAGAAGGAAGCTAACTTGGCACCCAAGTAAGCTGGGAAACCTTGATCAGCAGGCATTTCACCTAATCTACCAGAGATTTCTCTTAAGGCTTCAGCCCATCTAGAACTGGAATCAGCAATCATAGAAACATTCTTACCTTGATCTCTGAAGTATTCAGCTAATGTGATACCAGTGTAAATAGAAGCTTCTCTGGCAGCAACAGGCATGTTAGAAGTATTGGCAACCAATGTAGTTCTCTTCATAATAGGTTCTTTTCTACCTTCAATTTCAGTGAATAATTCAGGGAATTCCATTAATACTTCAGCCATTTCATTACCTCTTTCACCACAACCAACATAGATAATAGCATCAGAGTTGGAGTATTTAGATAAAGATTGAGAAATAACAGTTTTCCCACAACCGAAAGCACCTGGAATACAAGTGGTACCACCTTGAACACATGGGAATAAAGAATCCAAAACTCTTTGACCAGTTAGTAGTGGGTAATCAGCAGATAGCTTTTCTGAGACCGGTCTAGGTACTCTGACTGGCCAGGTATGGTACATGTAATATGGAGAGACTTTTCCGTTGAATTCTAATTCTAAAACTTTTTCATCGACGGTATATTCACCTTCTTCAGCTAGCCACTTAACAGTACCTTTAGCCTTTGGAGGAACTAAGATTTTATGATCGCTTAATAATGAGTTTTCAAAGACAGTACCAAAAATGTCACCACCTGAAATGTGGTCACCATTCTTCAAAGCCTTATTTGGCTTGAAGTGCCATTTTTTGGTTCTGGATAAAGCTGGTGCATTAACACCTCTTGGGATATAAATGGATTTGGATAAGTTTTTGATATCTTCTAAAGGTCTTTGAATACCATCATAAATGGTTTCCATCAAACCAGGACCCAATTCTACAGATAAAGGCTTACCAGTTCTCAAAACTGGATCACCAACAGAAACACCTGCAGTTTCTTCATAAACTTGGATGGTAGCTTTATCTTGATCGATTCTAATGACTTCACCAACCAAGTTATCGTAACCAACCTTGACTAATTCGTACATAGCACAACCAATCATGTTTTCAGCAATAATAACTGGACCAGAAACAGAGTAAATGGAACCGTGTTCTGTTTCTTTAGTGGTGTCTTCAAGACTAACTTTTTGCATTAATTTTCTAGCATTTTCTACTGCACCAGACATTTTGTATATAAGTTTTTTATTTTAATATAAGACGTTCAAGTATAAAAACAATCTGCTTAACAATAAGTTTATAGTAATTTCAGTGCCTTCTTTTGTTTGTGGTCCTCTTTTCTACCTCTTCAAATAAGTATAAATTCTGTTACTTATTTTTAAAAACTTGTATGAACATTTATTTTTTAAGGGAATTGTATGGAACGCTCGCAATTCTTACAACCACATTCGCTGTTTTGAGTTCGCCTTCAAAGGCGAGAAAAAATTTTCGTTTACGACGGACTTAAGGCGGTAAAACGCTACACAACTAGAAATGTAACACGCTACACGGCTTCGGACATAACACGCTCCACAACAAGAAATGTAAGACGCTACACAACAAGAAATGTAATACGCTATACGGCTTCGGACATAACACGCTACACGATCTCAAACCCAACACGCTACACAACTACAAACATAAACAGAGTATACTCAAAGACCCAGTATAGTCAACGTACTTTGGCTACATATAAATCAAAAAAAAAGCAACTCTTAAATCCATTATAAAAGACCAATTCTTCTGTTTTATTTCTTAGAATTATATAGTTCATTTAGGCTAACCAACTTTTGATTACTCGAGTTGTTCACATAGCTTTGCCTAGTGTAATCCCATTTACTAACTCCGCTCACAACATTGCTTTTATTCTGTTCATGATGAGAGCTGATAGATTCGCTTATTCCTGAGTTTAATTTCTTATTCAATAGATTACTTTCTCCATGAAACCATACATTTTGACTTGTATCAGACTTTTTTTTATCTTTGTTAGCTAAAGAGATCATTTCATCTAAAGTCAAGTTAGTGTATAAAGTTCCGTCCTTTTGTTTCTTTAAAGGCACATTAGTTTTATTACTAGCAGGTGTGGTATTTACATCAACAACTTTAGTCTTCCTTCTACTGACTTTAGCTTTGGTATCTTTTTGTAAAATAGTATTTTTATTGGTATTCAAAGATGGCAACTTAGGTAGTTCTTTCGTTATAGCTTTTTCCACTGGTTTCACTACAGTAATGTCCTCTTTTTTGACTGCTGATTTTGGCAAAATAGTGGTCAAACTTGGACCTTGTTTGATAACAGATAATGGAATCTTGGTGCTGCTTCCTGCCATTTTATCTGCGCTATCCAACCTCTTATTGTTATTGACCTTTTTTAATGGCTTTGATCCAGGTACAACTTTAACCGGTTGGAAAACCTCAGGAGTCCTTGCTTTGACTTTCTTGTTAGATTTGGCTTTGGTTGTATTGGTCATGACAAATTCATCCTCATTATTTTTTCTTCTGCTTAAGTCATTTTTTGCATCCAATGATCTTAAAGTTACGCTGGTTTTTCTGTGCTTACTGGAATTAGACGCTATAGATCCCATATCACTATAGTCATCGTCATCATTAAATACAGAAACATACTTGGTGTTCAAAGTTTCATTTGATTTGTTAAATGGATTCTTAAACATAGGTCTATCATTTATACCTTTTTTAACAGATGAAACAGAGCTTGATCTAGACATCCCCATTGATTTCGTTCTCATCTTAAAAGTATTATTATAGTCTGTATTCAACTTAAAGTTTGTATTGAAAACTTGATTCCATTCTTTAATGTCAGAGCTAAACTTTTTGAATAATACTTTACAATCTGATTTGTTATACCAATTCTTCTCGTTAAAGTACTTTTCTGTGCCCATAAATTTATTCAAGTTGTCCTCTAGTTCAGTCCAAATCTTAAAAGTAAAATACTTTTTAATTTCTGTAATAACATGGTCATCTGAAAATAGCAGTTCAATGTTCAAGTAGATGTACTTACAACATTTTTTAAACAGCACATCTGATTTGTATAAGTGTGAAGTCATCAAAAGAATAACCAAATTTTCAGAAGTCATGTAATACTTTAATATCAACTTCTCAACTTGTTTTTTCAATTCTTTCATTTGTAAGTAATCAGAAAGACACAATAACTCAAGAAAAACTTGAATATTCATATGTTCATCTTCAATCAATGTCGCTGGTTCTAGCAAATGCATGCTTTCTAATAGAAACTTTATAGTGGTATCCCCAAAGTTACTAAAGTCAACAACCTTTGAATCTTTAGAGTTTTGAAAAAAATACTCAAAGAACTTAGAACTCATTTTCATAATCTCAGGATCACAACTGTAGTCTTTACTATCAGCCTTAACAATTGCATCACCATTTCCGTATTTTGAATTGATCAGAGACGTTAAATTTTGATGGCTATCTATTTTAAAAACATTATTCAATATTTTGAATACTTTGTTATTGGTATTTTGAATTTTTCCAGTGTATAAACTCATCAAGGCTGATTTCAAACCATTCATATTTTCCAAGTCACTATTTTTATAAATCAAAGTGTTTTTGTTGATAATCTCAAAATCTTCATGATTAAATAGAAGATGATTTGGGCATACAAGTGTTAGAATATAACTGTGTAGGTTAAACAGAACTTTTTTGTTAAAAGACAAAATTTTCAAATCTGGGTGATAATAAGCATCAAATTTTCTTTTCATTCCTGGTCTATAATAATTGTTGTATAAACCTGCTTCAAAGTCCTCAATTTGTATGTCTTTTGGTTTAAATTGTTCAAGCTCTTTCCCATACTTTAAATCACCATTTTTATCTGCTAGATCATACTCTCTCTTTAAAACCATAAAATTATTACAATCACTATCGGAAGCAAAGATATCCACATCTTTTAAACAATCATAATACTTTTTCTGTTCAAAACCTTGAGTACTATTGCCTGTATTAAGGTAAAAGTAATCACCATAAAAATTAATCATTCCACATTTTAAAAACTTGTCATCTTTGGCTATATCCAAAACGTAATTCTTTTGCATTTGAATATTGGGTTTAAAAAGAATTTTCATTGGTAATTGAAATCTTTGCCTGTTCCACATGTTCTCAATGTCTTTGTTCTTCAATTTGTCATGATGAATGTAGAATTCATCATCTGACATGGCATTTAAAGAGTCGTTCAAATCCAATAACCCTAGAACACCATTATAAAACTTGCACACAACTTGAGATCCATATTCACCTTTCACATACAATCTTTCAACTTTGTTGACACCTGTCATTCTTTCAGATATGAAGTGATTAAAAGATAATTCTTTTTTGCCTAAGTTAGGAATGAAAAAGTGCAGTTCTCTATATTGGGTCAATACCAAAAGACCATTATCCCCGTGAAGAATGATAGTGGCATAATCCAAATGTATGAGTTGTCTGACTTCTCCAATAGTATCTTTTGGCAACTGGTATACAAATGGTTTGGTACTCATAAATGACTTGTGGGTTTTATAATTGACTTCCTTGACTTTATAAGATTGATTTCCTTGGTTCATCAATTTTAATGTTGATGAATTGTTTTTTGAGTTCAATTCTGATATACCGAACTGCCCTGTGTTCAATCCCCAAGATATAAGCTCGTTTTTGCTGGTCAAAACACACGAGGATACATTTGAGCATCCAACATTCATAACTATACCCTTGTTATAACTCTTTATTGAGCTTGGGGTGGATGAGCATTGACCATACTCGTCATCCCCAAAACTCAACAATTGTTCGTTAATAGTGACAGCAAGAGTGTGAGTATCTGACATGTAAACCTTGGAAAATTGTTCATTTGGAAAGGGTTCTTGAAGATATTTTTTCAAGCTATAGTCTTCATTTTTCTTTAAATGAGTACCATTTTGTTTTTCAATTATTTCCCCTAAGTGTTTTAGCTTCAAGATGTACATACGCTTGTAGTCATCTATCAGCACTGCTCTCGTCTTGTTCAATTGTATCTCTTGTATAATCATTCCTTGAAGGTGTATTTCCTCTAAAGAGTCATTATTACTTCCTAGACCTAACTCGATGTTTATAATTTTCCCAAACACATACAACTTACACAGCTTCTCGTTTTTGCTGTACTGTTGCAATGTTTTATTCATGTAAAAGTACTTGTTGTAGTATAGTTCCATTGGCGTTTCGCCGTCATTGTCTCTAAGTTTCCAAGGTGTTTTCAAACTAGCTGAGTTAGAATCCTCGTTGCTTGTGTTTTTCTTGTCTATGTTTCCTGTGCTCTTTTTCTTTCCACTTGTTAAACCTGAATTTTTCTTCTTCTTAAAGGCTTCATTCAGCAAAAAAGCCTTGTGTATATATCCAGAATTCAAACTTTGGTGTATTGGATTGAATCCACTCTCTAAGTCTTGTTCCAAAACGTCTACATTCGTTAATTGGAAGTCTGCAAGGGGGATAGAAGTGATAACGTTCGACAATGTTCTACCTAGATTGTCCCTTATCGTATTATGTTTGTTCACATTCTTAGGCATCACTAAAATTATAAGATTGGTCTTGTTTGGTCGTATTGGATTAGACTTTCTATACCGACTTAAAGGTCACTTTTTTAAAAAATATGGAAAATTCAGTCGTTCTTCTTATGCCCGAAAGCAGAGTGAAAAATTTGAAGCAAAAATTGAAATATTAACTAAAAGCATGGGTAAGAAACCATGTTCTACGAAGGCATTTGTTGGCAGCAACAACATTGGTAATAGCAGATTTATAACTTTTTTAAGTGGATAGATTAT
>ERZ794946.589-NODE-589-length-13899-cov-4.258740_pt1 | contig 13899 bp, 15 predicted proteins | sample MGYA00433072_ERZ794946 | MGnify/ENA primary metagenome ERZ794946 (study PRJEB30137, sample SAMN04331413) | food metagenome | isolation source: Y3 must sample point D1 replicate A | place: Australia: South Australia | collected 2014 ...
ATCCGAGAAGAAGACTTCGCCCCTGGCCAACAGCATCAGCAAAACTTCCAAACCAATCGGCATCACCAAGAAACTCCGATCACTCACTCACAGTACGTCTGCTTCTCTCATCCTGTACCATTTCACTCCCATCACTCTCCCCCTACCACATTTCCATGCTGTTCTCACGCGTTATCCTCCTTCTGACATTGGCTCAGCAAGCCCGATCACCAAACCGACCACTAAATCGGGCGCTCACTCCGCACCTACTGTCTCCAATACTTCGCCATTCATGCGTCTTCCCGCAAACTTGCGCAATAAGATATTACTCGAAGCTTTGGAGCCCGCTACCACCACCACTGCCATTGCCACCACCGCTGCTTCAACCTCCAAAACTTTCGCCGACAACTCCACCAGCAGAAGCAGTGGCAATATTGCCACCATGACCTCCCTGCTATCTCTGAACAGACAAATCCGCACAGAGATCCAAACCCTGATGATTGCAAAAGCAAAGACCACCTCAAAGCACAAGAATACTGGTGAGGATCATATTGAGACAAAGGGTGAGAATGATGACAAGGCGAAGGCGAAAAAGGAGATGGAAGAGATGACCAATATACTAAAGGAGAAGTTGGATTTGCATGCGGAGATGGGAGGTGATAATACCGAGTTTGAGGGGTTGGTCGCTGAAGCTATGAAGGAGTAAATTTTGCATCGCCGGTCCGAGGACGAGAGTTGAGGAACATTGAGGTCGGACGGAGGACGGCCAAGAGAGGAAGGGAGCAAGAATGAAGAAGGAAAAGGAAAAGTCAAGAAGGGGAAGTGAGAATAGCAAAAAGACGAATTTTCCAACGAAACAGGGATGAATAGTGAGGCCGAGAGAGATTTCTCATCTTTCAATCAAAAGGAGATTTGCAAAAATTTACTCATCCCTAATCCACTTTCCTCGACCTCTGCTTTCCTTTCTATTCGCCCTCCTCATCAACAATCCAACGTAACAACAACAGCACTACTCCACTCGACATCCAATCTCACAACCCCCTTCCTATCGATCTTAACCCTCTCCCCACAAGTAACATTCCCCTGCCTAACAGGTTTCCCCTCCGCCAATTCATAATTATAACTATTTCCATCCCAAGTGATTCCCGTAACAGCATCACTCCCATTAGCGACCAATCTATGCACCGCACCACCTCTACAACAAGCAGGTAGTTGGAAAGTATGGCTTTCCACGGGACGAGGGAAGGAAGTGGTGTAATTGTTTGCGGTGGTGTTGTAGGTGTGTAGGTCGACGATGAGGAGACGAGTGAGTGTGTTGTCGACGTGGGCGGTGTAGAAAGAATTGTTCGCCGAAGAAGCAGGGAGGTGGGTTATTTTCAGCAGGGAGGAAGGGTGAGGTTTTGCCATCATAGCTGCGACGGCAAGGTTGCCGTAGTAAGGTGGTTTTGTGCCGATGGTGGTGAGGTTTGTTTGGATGGGTTGCCAGGATTAATAGCTATTGTTGGCATGTCAGTTTTGTCGCCTTTCTATATCCCAGAGATGTGAACAAAGCAGAAAGGTGATGTGTCTTACCGATAATTGGTTCCTTGATGCATATGCGAACGACTGATGTTCTGAGATGCGAGATAGACATTCCAATCAACACCCCACAACGCAGCGCCAAAACTGTTGGAAAGTCCGGGACGTCCCTGTCTCGCCAGCGAATTGTGTTCACCAAGGATAAACGGCACATCAGGATCCAAACCATCGCCCAGAGCCTTGATAGCCGCCCACTCCCTGAGTTGGTCTCCAGCTTTAGCAACAACATTGGTATGATTCATCAACGTCCCCTGCAAAGTAATCCCCGGACTGGTAGAAACACCCATATAATTATGCGAAGAGATCAAGCCGATATTGTCGTTTTGGTCCAATCCGTTCTTCCAAGCTAATACCGGATCCAAGGTGAAGAAGTCATTTGCGGGACCCACGCCGGCGAAACTAGGGGCCATGAATTTTGTGTTGGCGAGGGAAGGGCATGCTGCTTTGACGGCGGAGGAAATTGCCGTGGTGCCATTGAGCCATTCTTCCACGTACTCGGCTTCGGTGTAGTTGTGCGGGCGGTAGCCGGAGGAGACGAAAAGGTCAGGTTCGTTGCCGTATTCCCAGTAAGCCAAGTCACTGCCGATTGCTTTGCAGGCATAGGCGGCAGAAGCGAAAGTAGCTGTTCTAGCGGCGGAGGAATTCGCGCCCAAGTTGAAGCCATGGCTGTATTTTGTTCCTTTGGGCATGGTCTTGTACGACTCAAAGAAGGAAGGGCCGATTGTGATGATGGTCGGATAATCGCTGGAGATATTTGGACGAACTATACCAAGAAGACCAGTCTTCTGGGATGCATCGAAGATGGCAATATCTCTGGGTTCTGCGTCAACATATATTTGAACGATCCAGTCACAATGGCATCTTACTGTGTGTTGCCACCTACACGAGCAATCGGCAAAGAGCCTTGTAGATTACCGATATTGTTCAAGAGGTTGTATGAGAACTTGTTCGGATGCGAAAGGTTGCCTTGAATGGTCAGTGTGAGTTTTGCACTGTTCGCATAGACAGGTTAATCTTACCAGCAAAGTCGGGCCAAGAAGAAAGCTCAAAGGAGTATGACACAAACGAGTCCAAGGGAATGCCAGCATTGCTGGGTGCTGACTCCGAAAGGACAATTGACTTTGGCTTGGAGGAGACTGAAGCAGCCTCTGCTTCCAGCAAAGCAGCAAGGCACCACACAAAGAGGGAGCGAGTGTTGAGGAACATCTTGATTGTTTGATTATGTATACCACTGCGACCATCCAACGATGATATATACAACAAACCGGCAACGGAAAAGAAGCCGAGAGCTTGTATGGCAATTGACAGTGCATGAGTCTGACCGTATGCATCGCGTATCGTCCTCGGATCTGCGCTGGGTATGTGGAGGGTGGCTGGGGTAGATGCGGAGAAGGTGGGGTAATTGGCGGAGTTCTATTTATCCGCAGTCAGTTCTTCGTCGGCCTCAAAAGTAAGATGTCGGGACCACTTATCAAAAAGAATTGAGCCACCCAGTCTTCCGAAGAAAAGCAGGGTGGCATAGCGCACAATGCGCTCCAGACAGCCCCTCCTCCACTTTCCGTCATCAACATCACAAACATATCAGTCATCAACCCTTCAACTCCCGAGATGAGTACATGGAAGTCCCGAAAGCGTCGATCTTCATCATAATCATGCCTTGTCCTCGTGCACACGGCGGCTTTTGAACCTGCGTCATGGAGGAATGATTACAGAGCCGATCCGTACAGCAGACAAGCCTGAGCTTTGATCCTCACTCGAGAGAGGTCCCGCACGTACGAACCAGCATTTGCAACTCTTCCACCACTCAGCGTGACTCTAGACCGTGGGTGAATGCGTTGGACGTAAGGCACGGCTCGAAGAACGACCGAGTTCCTCCTGCAGACGTGCTCTTCTCAAGGATCAGATGGCTGACGACCAAAACGAAGCAAATGTAATGGGGCAAAGCTTGAGAAGAACCATCGCTGTTCCAAGAAACTGTCCGGCCTTATCCATCGTCCTGATTCGATCTGGCATTGGCTGGATCATACACCTCATCACTTCACCAGACTTTGCAAGAACCTCTCGTGCCGATATCCGATACTCCCTCGGTGTGTTGTAGCGTTCTTCTCAGAGACAAGTCTTTGGTTTACTCCCCTAGCCGGTAAGCCAGCGATAGGGAGCATTGATGCGTAGAAACGCGAAGTGGACAAAGTACATCCGTAAAAACCACTTCCTTCTTCCTGGTAAGACCAAGCATACACTTGGGGAAGGTTTGATGCCAAACAGGACTTGGTGAGGAACCAGATACTGCAGGCGAGTGTGTCGGCGCTCATATGTTGACTCGGCGGTTGAAGCAGAGACTAATGATTGACGCGGCTGGTCAGGACAATGACGCGAAGGCCAACTCTGCCGGTAGCGGGTGCTATTGGCAAAGGCTTCCTGGCTGTGATAAAGAATTACGATGGGTGAAAGACGGTCGTGAGAGTATCACAGTAGAGCGTGTACGGGAGTCTTGGTCTGTTGATCGGCAGGGTTGTAGACGACGGAGACACTGATCATGAATGCGTAACAGATTCCACCTTGTTGCAGAAGAGGAGTGGACATTGGGAGTACACCAACTGCAGGTCAGAGGTGGCTGAGAGTAGACAAAACATTGTGGAAGCCGGAGACTTTAGCATGCCATAAAGAAGACTGTGCCGCTCCTGTACCTCTGTGTGTGGCTTGACGACCTTGCTACGCAGATGAGTGCGATTCCGACAAGTGTAGTACAAGCATGTATTGAGGCACAGGAATTGGCGTGGTCTGTTTGGGAAGCATAACCAAGCTCTTTCCACAACGTCTAGAAGACTCACAGCCACCAGAGTTGCAGGCACCGAAGCGCGTATGGTGTTTCCCAAGGCCAGTCCAAGTCCAGGTGGAAATCAGTTGTTGCTGAGCAAGCGAATCCAAAGCCCTCTGCACGAGCGAACAAACACATGAAAGATCCCAAAGACGGTCCTCATTCGAGGTGTCCGACAAGCTTTCCCGACTCGTCCAAGCGCAATGCAGAACGGCAGACCAGGAATGCTGTCCATGGATGACCAGAGTATGTTGTCCAGCCAGCAAAATCGACGCGCGCCCTCTCCGAGAGTCTTACCAATACGGCGCATGATGATGTGGATTAAAGCTCTTCAAAAGAAAAGCACCGGACGTCGATGACTCTTTGATTCCCATTGTCGCAGTTCCTCGTGAGAAGAGAAGGCGACGCCGAAGAACTAGTCGAGAAACCGGCAACTTCCTGCAAAGGACGGCGATACTGAAACCGATGTATGGCTTAGGGTTAAGTTCCGAGGGAGATGCCCATTCGAAGTGCTTGAGTCCAACTCGGTCAGGGAAACCTTGAGACCGTGCTATGAGGCTCGGGATTATGACTTTGCTGGAAACGAGTAACAACGAACAGCTCTGGAGAGATATCGACCATGACAGTTGATAGATGCCCCCCGTGACTATGGAGAGAGTGAGACGCGTGGTGTGTGATGAGAGGGAGTAGCGGATGATGAGTTGAGAGTTTCCTGGAAGCCCGGATCTACGATATCAGCAGTGGTATGACCAGTGTATTCAAGACCGAGGACAATAGATTTGACGCAGCAGGATTCGAGAGACAGCTTGTGTGAGGAAAGAACAAAGGTGCGCGTGAAAGCAGCTCAAAACATCACCGTGGCTGGGCAGACGCGCCGGGAACGCCAAGACCTGACATCTCGCGTAACTCGAAATCACATGCCAAAACCATCGGCGACGACAATGATTCAAGAATTAATCATGAACAAAAGAGCTCACAATTTACGGATCCATGACCATCACACGCCTTCGCATAGTGGTAGAATGGTGGTTCCAGAGATTTTCTTCATTCAGATATGGTACATTACATACAGAAAAATTGGTCTGCAAAAACCACCTCGAAAAGGAAGAAGGGGTATTGTCGTCAGAAAAGGAGATGCAGAAGGATAAACAGCAGATGAACAAAAAAAGGAACAAGGAGATTATATGCACATCATTTACACCTGTGGCGCTGTGGGACTGTTTGACCCAGCTTCAGTGCCATTGCTCTCCGGAGTGGCGAAAGTCTCTGCAGAGTGTAGGATCTTTCTTCTACCGTTGGACTTGTAGTGCAGCAAAACGTCACCGCCACCTCGCCAGATGTGTGTGCGGATGGTCGCCAGTGTCATCTTTGGTGGTATGAGCTGGTTGTTGCAGTAGAGCTCGAGGTAGTCTTCTGCCGGCATGGCTGTAGCAGGGTCTTGAGCGGGCTCAATACGTTCGGCAACGTAGCCTAAGATCTTGCGGGCGCGCAGCATGCGGTTAGCATTGAGCCGGTTGTTGCTGAAAGGAAGGTTAGCATGTTTTGTGAGACGGAAATCAAATACACATACCCATCTGCAGCGATACTTGGCAGTACGTTCTGGTATGGCTCAAGCACGAAGCTGATCTTGACAAGATCCTTGAGCGGAATTTGGTTTCGCAACAGAGCATCACCAAGCCACATGGGGGCAACCTTCTCGATCAGGTCTGCCAGTTCACCCGTACTACCGACCTTGCCCTCGAAAAGATCTGCCACACCACCAGCCTCTGGGCGCTCTTCCTGGATCAAAATGGTTGTGTTCGGCGGTGGCTTCAACACTGGCGTCTCAGAGGGCAGTGACGGTACGATAGAGGTTGGCAACTCGACTTCTTTCGCTTGACCTAGTGCACCGCCAGCAGCATCCACTGCCGCGGCTCTTTGGACCTGCGCTTGTAGATGATCTTCGTAGGCGAAACGAATCTTCTGAATACAGCCAAGGAAGTTCTCATCAACAACACGCGAGTTGCTGTTGTCAGAGGAGCTCTGTGTGTCGGCCTCAGCCTCCTCTTTGGTTTCCTCTACGATGGCGGGCTTGTCTTTGTCATTTGCTGGAGCCTTGCCCAGCTTCTTCATATTGAATGACATGTTCATACGCAGACGCTTGCCAAACTTGGAAGGGGTATCGTTGCTATCTGCCGTCGATGCGTCCTCTGCAGCTGGCGTGGTCACAGCTTCTGTGGGAGTCTGAGGCACGAGCTTGGTTTCGCTGTTGACGTTTGTAGAGTTGGCCGTCGTTGAGTTGGAAAAGTAGTCACCGCTGATGGAAGATCTGTCTTGTGTTCTTTCATCCTCTTCAGAAGTAAGACTATCTTTTGTCAGGTTTGGAGACCCAACATATGAGGAAGCTGTTTCGGCGATGGATAAGCCAGGTGTAGCAAAACCGATAGTGTTGGTGTTCGTAGGTCGCAGTGTGTTTGTAGAAAGAGGAGCTGAGGGGTCAACCTTCCATCCGTCTGTCATAGCAGGAGGCATCTGTATACTGGTAGGGGCATTCTCTCGCTCCATCTTTTGCTTTTGAGCCTGCTCCAGTAGGTGCCTTCGGTACTGTGAGTCTCTTGAGATCTCTTCGCTGATGAGATTTGCGAACAAGTAACGAAGGATCCACTTGCCAAGATTGATGCGCTGATCCTCCTTGAAGTCAATCGTCTGTTCAATGTCGAGCTCATCGGCGTACATCTCTGCATCAAAGGCAGTGTGCTCCTCCAGAGTGATGGCCAGAGTTCCGGTCCGAGTGTCGACAGAGCACCAGTTAGGCACCGTCTCGACAGTTGTGACCTCGGGTTGGACATCCTCAAGATGTTTCTTGCCAAAAGACTTGATGGGGACACACTTGAGCAGATCCCACAGCAAGACTTCGCCAGCAGTATCCTGGGTCAAGACACGCTTGCGATCGTTGAGCATGATGTGCTTGACCAAGCCGTTCTGACCTTCAATAGCAAAGTCGGGTGTGTGTCTCAGGGGCTGCGTGTGTTCAACTTCGACCTCCTCGGCGTCTGGGCCGACCTCTCTTGCAACGGGTCTGGGGAAGAAGGCGGCGTTGCTGAGTCTGAGGACATGTTTCAGGGGAATGGGCTTTTTCGCGCTCGACGGAGGACATGTCGGAGACGTGGGCAGAGAAGGCGAAGCGAGACGGTCGGAGGACGAGTTGACGGGTGGACTTGGAATCCTGGAGCGAGCGGTAGCTAGACTGAAGCGTTTCTGCTTGAAGCTGTCGGGCATGTCAATCTCGGCATCGTCAATGTTGACGTCGGCCCATCTGTTGATGGTAGGACGAGGGGTCGCTGTCCAGATATAGTCGCCAGCAACGGCCAGTTTGTGTACGGCTGTGCCCTCCTGGCAAATGGCCACGCTCATGCCTTCTTCCAGCTCTTCACCACAGCCTCTGGTGTCTGTCTTGGCCACCATTCCGCTCTTGTCTGACGAATAGAAGACGGAAAGATCAGGGTGGTCGGACCACAGAGACCACACACTCGCGTCGTGCATGGTCAATGTGTTCATGCAGCGACCGGCAGTGACACTCCACACCTTGACCGTCTGATCACTGCACGCCGACATGACAGTGCAGCCATCTTGACTGATCAGAATGTCGCGCACGATGTCCGTGTGACCAACAAACTTGGTGATGCGCTTGCCCGACCGCGGGTCCCAGATGCGCACATTGCTGTCTGGACCTCCGCTCGCAAGGATAGAGTGTGTGGCCTGAAGAGCATACACGCTCGCCTTCTCTTGACTCAAGCCCGTCAAGCTCTCATCCTCGCTGACGTCGATGCTCAGTGTCTGTCCGGCACCATTGAGATCCCAGAGTCGGATACGGCGGTCGAGACCTCCACTAGCGACCCATGAGGCGTCGGGAGAAGGGGCAGCTAACACCTTGACGTAGTCGCTGTGTAGGCCGATGGTCTGAGGTGGCATTGAGTCTTGCGCAGCGGGTCGCCATACTTTGACACTGATGTCTGAAGATGCCGACACCAGGGCTTGATTGGACTGGGCGAGGATGAGGTCGTTGATCCAGTGGGTATGCGCTTGCACCTGGTTGTGCAGGGTCGAGGCGGGCGACGGCGGGGGTTTCGCGTCGATGGCCGTGATCTGGTCCGACTTGTGGTTGACCTCGAAGTTGAGGTCCCATGCGCAGATGACTCCATCGCGTCCTCCTGAGTAGCTGCAGAGTATGCGTATCAGTGGGCTGCCTTGTCACGCCTGTCTCGATGAGGCACCTACAGGATCGAGTTGTCGCTGTCTACGGCGAGACCGTTGACGCCGAGACGATGCCCTCCGGCCGAGTTTGTAAGAGGGAGCACATAGCTGATCCTCTGGCGCGCTTTACGAGCCATGTCCACTACTCTGGCATGTAGGTGCAATCGCTGCTTGATATGACCGTCGAATGCCCCGGTCCCGAGCGGCTCGTGCCTACCAAGACCTGTCGGGCCCCTGCTTCCCCACGCCGAGGTCCAGATTGCGGGAGACCTGTCCAACCCCCGACGCTAGCCGCTTTGATCGCGCGGGCGAAACATGACACAAACAATTCTCAGCTCACTGATCACAAGCTGAGGAGCGGAACACTTTGCTGCAAAATCAGGTAGAATAGGTATGCATGCTTTAATCCACATTACAAGTATTGTATCGTCCTTTTTCCACGCCAGAAAACGCCGTGCTCTTCGCTGTTGCAATAACCATAGAAACGCTGTGACCGTACCCTCATAATCTCAAATCTCCAGTCAAAACACTGTCTTCTCCTATCGGCGCTTCGCGTAAGGTGTCAGAGCTTCCTGTCCGGTCGCTTCGCCAGAAGGGACTGCCTGAAGGTAGTCACCTACAGACAAGTCTCTCATCGACTCTGTTGGTGGCTCGATTGCCTGCACTCTACGTTCCAGCTGCACCTTGTGGTAGCGCGACGATCCGACCACTTTACCGTTGGGCGCGCGAATGCGGAGCCCATCGTCTGCGGGGTTGGCAGAGCCAAAGTAGAAAGGCTCCGTCTGTCCAGCGAGGTACATCATGTCGTCAAGTGTAGGCGGGTGCACCCAGGTCGTCTCTGTTGTGGGAATGCCGTTACGCACGTATTCCTTGTAGTCGCCTTCGGTTCCAGGGAACTCTCTGGCTGTGAATCGCAGCGGCTCTCTTCCAAAGTTCGAGTCCTTTGGAAGCTTGGACATCATCTCAGCAATGAACCACTGCTGGTTGTAGCCAGTTCTGCCGGGAATCTCATCCGCCGAGATTTCCATCAGCTCGTCGCCATGTCCAGTGGGCACAAAGTGTCTTGCGGGAAGAACCTCGATATCGATGATGGGCAGGATACGGTGAAAGACGTCGTGGTTGTGAATTTCGCGCGTAATCACCTCTTCACGAATGTGGTGGATCTCCGGCTGCACGACCTCGTGAACGACAGCTGTATCGCGTCAGTAAGTGCTGTCATATTGCGTTCTAGAGTTGTCTTACCTGGTGCCCAAGTTTCGGTCACATCCGTGTCAACAGTGTCCTTGAGATTGACAACGCCCTCGAGTACAGGAGCGGCTGGTGCGTCCTTGACAAGGTAGTTGTGATCTCTGGGAAGGAACTGGCCAAAGGCTGGATCCTCGCTCAGAGCAGGTTGGTGAGGTGGAGCTGGAAGAGGCTTGTCCATGCTAAGTCTCGACCTCTGCTTTGCGCTCGACACGCTCTGCCTCCTGCCATCGACATTGAGGTCTCTCGAACCACGCACATTGTCAGAACCAACCGGCTTGCGCGAAACTCCTGATTGAGTGCGTTCGGGAACAGACGAGTATGATGATGTCGAAGACTGTCGCGACTTGTCGACGGATGATTTTGTGACGTTTAGTGGCGCAGGTGCGTGAGTGGGGCTGGGTTTCTCAGCATTCATAATGTTCCAGTCGGCGACGTCTTCTGAATACCTATCAGATTTGGTTGAAAGTGGTTGAGCAGCAGCGTTGTTGTGATTGAAATTGATCACGTTAGAACTTCTGCGAGCACTCTCCTTGGCTGCCCTGGTTTGTGCGTCCTGAGAGACTGCAGGGCGAGCGGTTGCTCCATCCTTGTAAGTGCTGGGAACCTCTGGAACGCTGGGGGCAACTCCAGCATTAATTTGACGCTGATCAAGACTCTTGCGCTTGCTGCCGTCGAGACTCTTTCGGGGAGAGTCATCTGCAGCGGGGGCTGATTTCCGATCAAACGACCTTCTCAGCTTAGAGCGGGATCGTGCAGAAGATGGCTGTGAAGGCTGATCTGTCATTAAGTCAGCCGTCTTTGTCTCAATTCCATCGCAATTCTCAACCGAAGCCGTACCGGAGCCAGAAACTGGTCTTTGGCCTTGTCGAGGTGATGCTTGAGGTGATGCTTCTTGGGGAGCAACCTCATAGCGAGATTGACGGGGACTGCTTGGAGGCGTTGTCTCATCGTCGTGCCTGTGGATCAAGCTCTTGAGCTTCTCGCGGAACGGCATCTTTTCGCAGGTGGTTATCTCAATGCGCGCGGGGAAGGAACTGGCCACTGAGAGGGTCAAGGGAGTATGGGATCAATATGCTGCTCAGGTGCCGTGCTGTAGGAGCTCTCGGATGCGATGTCACTGCTGCTTGGATTGTGTTTCTCTTCAACGTCATCTTATGACTTTTTTCATAATAGGGAACTCACGCCACGCGCTAGGTCTGCCGCCGGTGCTTGTGGCGTCGGCTACAATTGTTGACTCTAGACTCTTGCTACACCAAGCCAGCATGCAGCCCATGTAACTACGTTTCGATGACACGAGCAACGTTGTTTGGTGCTCTCCGGCGAGGCCCATCGAACCAGCTGCACAGAATAGTAATCTACCTGCAGGATAATTATGTTGTACAAACGCCTTTTCCTTGACCTGCCATCAACATGCCTCGTACAACCGTAACCCGGGGAGACGCGTCCTGTAACGTTTAGATTCGATCCTTGTTCACGCAGGAAAGCTGTTGAACTCTGTCAGAGCTTCAAATTTTGGGAGCTTCTCGATGATGATGTGTGACGTCGAAAATTGCGGGGCACCAGCGATTGGCTGACGACGAAACAAGAGCTCTGTGCTTTTGTCCCTCTTCTGCTTTATGATCGCTGATTTGCGCGCTGGTGCATTTTCCGGCGGTTCTTAATCCACGGGCCGCCAAAGCTTCGATGCAGATACGCAATCTCGATCCCTGCTTTGCGTCTGGATCAGTGGGATTGCGTCGAGAAGCGACCAATAGGCGCCGCCTTCTAGCGAGCGTGTGCTGAATCCGTCGACGCGAGCTTTGTGTGCTTGCCAAAGCGAGCGGCTGCAATCAAGGAAGTGGACAGAACGAGAACGGGCGTGTTCTAGACAGAAGACGTCGCAATTAACTATTGGCTTCCATGGACGATCATTGCATGATTTGGCGCGTCGATCCAGACCCAAGCCGCTGGAGCTGTTTGTTTGCGAGGGGTCCTGGGTGGAAACGCACACGTATGAATTTTGTGTTTTACACATGATCTTCTGTGTTTTCCCTGAGCATCCGAGGGGACCGAGAAACTGTGAGGCTCTTTCTTCGAACCCTTGGGAAATGGCAAGGCTAGTGCAGGCAGGTTGGAAGTACCAGAGGTACCTAGCCACACGGTAGTCCAACGTCGCTGCTTTCAGCGTCATGGTATGCAGCCCTACTCGGTGCATGTCCATCGACTTCCCTGCGCATCCGCGGGATATAGCGGGGTCGCGCTTGGAGCAGCACCGCCACGAGGTAAACCAAATCGACTCTGGCGGTTCGGTTGCCCCGGGGCGTCCGCTCGTACTGTAACTTTTGGCGAATGCCCGGTGCAAGAACGGGTCCAAGAGTCAAGACACGACAGCTATGAGATCACCAACGGCTCTCATGATGGGTTGCACTCCGCTATGTGGCTTCTCACCCAAACTCTACGCAAGCATGATCACATGCTGTGGCTCAAGTCCAGATTAGCCACCGTTGTGGGCAGGAGCAGGGCAGGCTAATCGTCACCTCTGCCACTGCCTTGCAAAACGAGACGGATGATGTCAATCGAGCTGGACTGCAGCCGAAAGCTCCTGCCACAGCTCCTTACAAAAAGAGACTCTGTCGACGTCCTTCCCCTCTTCTCTCTTCCCATCATCACATCTTCCAACCAAACAACTCCATCACCTCCACACTACTTTCCCATAACCCTTTTCCATCAAAACTCATAACACATCATCACAATGGACTCCGCCAAGGCTGCCGTTAAGGACTTCATGTAAGCTATCACTGCCAGCTCCAAACCATCATCATCAATACTGACTATCATCCTCAGGGCCCGCTCCGGCCACCACGACACCACCGTCCACGAGAAGGTCGCCCCTGCTGTCACCCACGAGAGCCATCAGCTCCAGCAGCACGAGCAGATCCAGACCGCCATCGACAAGGAGGTTCACCAGGACCACTACCACACCTCCATCCAGCCCGTCAAGGACCGTGAGGTTCTCCCCGAGCAGCACCACCACAACCTTGCCGCCGTCGAGCACCGCTCGTTCGAGCACGGCAACGACGCCCAGGTCAAGGAGCGTCTCGCTGCCGAGGCTGCCCAGTTTAGAGACCAGCGCACCGAGGTCGAGGCCGTGCACTCTAAGTCGATTGCACCCACCATCGGCGGTGAGCACATCCACCACCACGTCCACGAGACCATCCAGCCCGTTATCAACAAGGAGACCATCGAGCCTCACGTTGTCCACACCACCGTCCCCATTCACGAGGTTCACCACAACGCCGCCCAGCACCACACTGCCTCTGCTCTTCCCGCCGTCTCCATGGCCGACTTTAAGAAGCAGGGTGGTGTCCTGACCGGCCGCGAGGAGCGTTACGATGGCTTCGAGGGTGAGCCCCGCACTGTTGGTGGCTCCCACACCTCCACCACCGGTATCTCCACCGGCACCGGCCTCACTGGCTCTCACTCCACCCACTCCCACGGCTCCCACGGCCACGGTCTTACCGGCTCTAACACCACCGGCACTGGCTTGACCGGCTCTAACACCACTGGTCGCGAGACCCTCGGTGAGCGCGTCCGCGAGGGCGAGCGTGACCTCAAGACTGGTCACTCTCACTCCACCACCGGTACCACTGGTGCTGGTTACGGTTCTTCCACCACCGGCCACAACTCTGAGGTTGACTCCAAGACTGGCAAGCCCTCGCTCATGGACAAGCTCAACCCCATGAAGGACTCTGACCACGACGGCAAGAAGGGCATGATGGACTAAGCGTCTCGCCCATTGTACCTCATTGATACCACTGCTTCTTTGACTTTGAGATGATCGTCTTTTACGACCTCTTTCACGATTATGATGTTGTTTCCAGCGCTGGGAGTTCACAGCAGTCCTGTAATATACATAGCTTCCGAAAATAATCCTAGTTTCCTATTTTCATCAATTCTTCCTCTAGCCATCATGATCCTTATCTCAACTTGTTTTGAATGTAATTTTTACCATGCTTTGGTTGTGTACAATTCGTTATCGTCGCACCACTCCATTGCTCGGTGGT